>Ga0233430_1002061_pt1 | contig 24743 bp, 11 predicted proteins | sample SI_118_April2016_2_FD_179883 | JGI IMG/M metagenome (GOLD analysis project Ga0233430, IMG submission 179883) | Seawater microbial communities from Saanich Inlet, British Columbia, Canada - SI_118_April2016_150_MG | ecosystem: Environmental > Aquatic > Marine > Inlet | place: Canada: British... | reverse complement strand
CAGCAAGAGCAGAATTAGTTAGAACAAGGATGAACGGAGGAACTGCCTTCAAGCTATATGACTTATTCAATACAGATGATGTAATGGAACTACATCGAGAAGTTGATGCACTATGTCTCGAACCTTCACCAAGAAGACCCTATAATACTTAGTTTAATTCTATATAAGAAAACATTAATATATGGCTAGTTAGTTCTGGCAAGAAAACAAAGTGCCTCTGTGGCTTAGTGGCTATAGCGGCCGCCTAGTAAGCGGCAGGTCGGGAGTTCAAGTCTCCCCAGAGGCTTTCTTATTATTACAAAATAACTAGATAATGCTCTAAAAACAGCAAACTACATAAACAGTTAATAGTACACATATACAGTACAACTATATAAACAAAAAGCTTTAATAGCATACCTCAACAAAAACACATAAAATGCTTCAGTGGCACAGTGGTAGCGCACTACCTTGGTAAGGTAGAGGTCGAGGGTTCAACTCCCTCCTGAAGCTTTTCTAATTTCTATTATACACCCTTATAGAAAAATTGATAAATGATAAACCCCTAAAAGTCAATGTGGTCGTAAGACAACATAGGGGGGTTAAATTCTACAGAATTTAGCTAAGTAGCGAAACATTTATATATGAAATAACCACACGTGAGTAACAACAGGGTGGGATTCGTATAACTTTGCACGCAAAGCTATGTAAGTTATAGCTAAGCAATAGTAGGTCGTCGACGATCAAATGCAAATGTTGGGGGAGTAAATTGGATACAACTAATAATAAAGCACTCATTTTGGCATTAAGAGATAAAGGAGTTAGTTCTACAGATGCAGATAATATAGCCAGAAGAACACAATCTGGTGAATTTGGAACCCCCGCAGAATTTCTAAGTATTGTTCAATCCGACCAATTCGATCCTACATTCTTAACTCCCGCAAGTAATTTTGTAGCAGAAGCAGAATCCACACTCGACTCAGTTCTAAATAGATATCAACCAGACTTAACAAGAATACAAGATGTTGTAAGAAGAAGTTATGACGCACTTGCAACTGTTAGCAGAATAGAAGACAAAACTCCCGCAGACATCACACTTACAGAAGAATTAGCTTCAACAATTGTTGATGCAGTAAATTTATTCGAACAAACTCAACTAAAAGCACTAAACGCAGCAGAAGAAGCTACAGATTTAGTACACGATACATTCTATGAAAAAGAAGGAAACTTCACTTATGATACTGATAATCTATTATTCGCAGAAAATGGCGCAAACATAATTAGAGCAGTAACTCAACCCGCAGTTGATCTTGCAGCAAATTTAATTCCTAATTCTTTAATCGACAAAGAAAAACTCCAAGCAGCATATAGATTTGCAACAAAAGCAACAGCAGTAAGTGTTGCTGCAGCAGTTGGATTTTTTGCTCTACCCCACGTTGGTAGTATGTTTATGAACGCAGTAGACAATTACTCAGCAGGAAATGGCGTTGATTTTGCTAACATGACTCCTTTTGATTTAGTACCTTCTGCTTATGCACAAGACGCAGATCCACCTGAACCAAACTTGGGAGATCTTGTTGAACAACCACCTGCCAAAGCAGCAGACGCACCAAGACCAAGGCACAGAATAATTGGAACAGGTACTAGCGATCTAGGTGACAGAGATCCTAGTCTAGAACCAGGACCAGCTGGCGTCACAGGACCAGTAGTTCTCGGAACACAATATTCTGGTCGCGTTACAACTACAGCAGTAACTGGAGATTCACCACTAGAACAAATCATACTTCAAAGAAATGCAGAAGGCAGTCATTACATCGGCATTAAAATGCGAAATGGTGCCACAAGTGGAAAATCTGTGTGGTCTATTTTAAGAAGCATGGGCGCAAAAAAACTTGGACCTCTCATTAGATACATAAGAGATGAACAAGTGGATTTACTCGACGATGCAATCGCACTAGCAATAACTCAAGATAATCCCAGAGAACGCACTCGTTACAGAAGACTTAAACATGCATTCATGACTTCAGATACTCAAAAGGTTACTGATTGCGATAGAGTAAGTGACCAAAGCGTAGTTCTCAAAAGATATGGTTCAGAAAGATGCCTAGTTCCATTTCCAGATGGCATTCCATTAGATAAAAAAGTTACAGACATTTACTATTTAGATATTGATACATTAGTAAGAACATACGGACTAGATCCTGAGAAAATAGCAAGAGTACACCAACAAATAGTCGAAGGAACACACCCTGCTGCTGAAGATGCAACCCCTGGAAAAACAGATGATCTTGTTGCAAGACCTCCTGTAGAACCAGAACCTGTTGCTGGAAGAGGACCAATAACAGGAACAGATTGCACAGATTGTTCCGACGAAGAAGCCAGACGAAGAGTTGGCGCACTAGAAGGAAGAGTAGGTGGAATTGAAGATCATATTCTTACTGATTTGCGACCCAGAATTGATGCTTTAGAATTAGTCAAAAGATTCGAAGATGGTCCTAGTCAAGGAATGCACATTACTGATTACGATCAACTTGCAAGAGGTTACATTAGAAACCATCACGCATTAAGAACTAATTCAAGAGCAATGATAGAATACAATCAAGCTGTTGATCACGCATTAGCAACTATTGATCCAGCTCTAGTTGATAGACACCAATATTTACTATTCTTAAGAACAGATAATGGAGCAAAAGAATTACTAGCATTTAATCCATTTAGCGCACAGGTTGTAGGCTCAGCAGTAGTTAGCGACGAACTTGCCACATTTATGAAAGACATGATAGAAAACGATAAAGTATACACTTCAAATTTCTTTGAATTCAGAAGCTTAAGAAACATAGAAAGCCTGGTTCCTAATTTTGGTGAAAAGATCGGTCCAGGAAAGTTTACAGAATTAGATGACCCAAGGGAACTAAAAGGTGCAGATCGCGCAGCTTACAGCGTAAACAGAGTTATTCAATATATGCTTAAAGGAACTTCCGAACAACCGGGAGGTATTGAAGCAGTTTTACAATCAGAAGACAGCAGACAAGAATTATCAAGAATAACTAAAACAGAAGTTACAGCAGATGATTTAGATAATCTGGCTTTCGGACTTGCAGGAGATAGAGTAGTTCTATACAATACAGAAAATGGTGTAGTCTATGATACAGGAATGTTAGATGAAGAAACTTCAGAGTTCATAAGACAAAACATCCCAGAAACAGAACCAATGATTCTTGCAAGATATGTAAATCCTAGTAATAAACCCGCAGTTAAAACACACATTCGTGGATTAGATAATATTGAACAATTTAACCATGACATGTTTCCGGATGTTACAGAAACAACAAGATCATACAAGGTCACTTACTGGACTGACGATAAACAAACACAAGTCATGTTCGAAATACCTGACATTGACAGTAGAGGTGCAATGGTGTATGACACATTAGATCAAATGCCTGGTTTAGATTTTGCAAAACCAGTTCGAGTTGGAGACAGATATGATTGTACAATCAAAATTGATCCAGCAACAGGAGAAGTTCTTCAATTTGGAGATGCAGCAGGAGAAACGGCTAATGTATTCAACCCTTGGGGTCCAACACATTTAGCAATTGAGAATGGTCAAGGTCATATTTACACAGAACAAGCACTAACTGAAGTTACATACTTAGGTATTGCAGCAGCGATTATTTATGGAATTGTGAAAGCATCCACAGGTGGTAAAGGCGGATCAGGCAATGGCCCACAAGGTGGATTCAGGAACACAGATCCATGGGATCGATAATTACATTTACGGAGGATTACAATGTTTAGAAGAAAAGCACAAAACATCAAACCGGTAACATCACTTGACGATATTAGACACGAGCCTACTACACAACCAAAAGCTAGAAGCTATGGTTTTGGAATGTTTGCATCTGCGGCACTATTACTCCTAGCATTAGGCGTAGGCGCATGTAGCGGAAGTTCAGTAGAAGGTGAAGATTTACACGGCGCTCCAGATAATATTTGTGCTTTAGCTGATTGCTCCGGACCAGACCCAATTCCTCCAAGATACGATCCTATAGATACTTTTGATGAACTATCAGATTACGTAACTTTTGATCCTAACCCTGTTAGCGGTGGACTAGATATCCAACCAGATGAAATGGAAAAACTTTACGCTAGCAATACTAACAATATAAGAGAATTACTAGGAAAATACTTCGCAGATGTTGTAGAAGCAAATCCTGACTTATCTCCCGTTCCTTTAACTTCAACAGATGAGTATCAAACTAACAGAACTGTTGACAACTTAATTGGAGAATTGGCAAACGGCGACGATGCATTTGACGCTTACAGATTCTTAGTAAAAGACGGAAAATTATACTTAGAATTAATTGATGAAGATGGAGACTTCACTAACGGAGTATTCGTGTTTGACGACATGGATCTTGCAGATGCTGTAAGAAAAGCAGTTGAAGAACCCGATCCAGTTGTACCAACAATCGAATACAAAGTCGATTTAACAAAAAGCGTAAATGAAGTTATCTTAGGTAATGATTTAACAGAAGATGATTCCATTTTATACAATCTTAACGTTCAAAGAATCACAAGATATGGTTTAGATGATGCAGAGATAGAAAACATCGAAGTACCAAATGTACTATACACAGTAAGACTTGGCGGCTCTGACAGTTATCAGTTAAGAGCAGGAGAAAGCGTTGAGTTTGATTACGAAGGAAATACTGTTAATGCATTTGTTGATGAACTAGGAGATCTTTTAGTAGATTTCTCAGGTAATGGTACAAGTGAAGTATTTGTAGCTTCGGCAACTGTAGAACTTGAACCAGGATTAGATGAAACAGTTAGTGGTAGCAACCCTGTTACTCACCAAGCGCCTTCAGTAGAAGATCCAGAATACGATCTACAAGATGCAGAACTTCTATACGGAGTAGCATTTGATAGCTATACAGATAGTATGCCAACTGGTATGGATTACATACTAGATGGAGCAACTCTAAGAAATGTATTACAAAACGCAGTAGCATCTGACTCTGTTGAAGGAAACCCAACACTTAGCTCAGAAGTTCTACCAGGCGTAACATTAGTAGACGCGATCTTAGGTATTGAAACTGCAGATGGCAACGTTGGTTACTTAGATGGAATTGGAGATGATATAATCTCAGTTGCAGCTAGTCCAGATCAAGTTGCATTTGAATTTGCAGATGGAACATACGGTGTAGCTACAGGAACAATGGCAGCAGATCTTTACGATCCAATTGACGAATCTATGCAATGGTAAAATAAAAATGGCAGAAAGAAAACAATTAAGACAATTATTCGCATTGATTTGCATCGTAGTAATGCTTTTCGCAAACGCACAGTTCGCATTAGCAGGTGCATCACCAATAACAACCTCTGCAAGTGTACTTACCAGTCCATTGTTAATTAACCAACCCATCTCTATCAGAGTTTCTGCATCCGATCTAGATGATAACGTTAATTCACTAAAACTAGCAAGAATCGAATTAGGATCTCAAACAGAACAACAATACTATTACGGATGTAGTAGTGGCAGTTGTACTCATGATTTTGTTATTTACCACAACACTCCCGGTACTTACGAATACACAGCATTTGGTAGAAACGCAATCAATCAAATTAGCGCAACATCATTCACAATCACAGTTAGCGAAGCAGCAAGCATTGACAGCTTCACCGTTAAAGCAAAAGCTTACGATCTAACAACTACAGCATCAATCAACCCATTCACATTCAACGTATTTAACGAAAACGAAAACTACATAACTGGAACTACAGGAAATCCTGAAGCAGCAGTATACAATATTGACAGCAACGCAGTATTAAATTTAGAATATCTAGCAGATGGATACGAAAGAGATGGAGACATGGCATATTTTGATGCAGATCTATCTACTTGTTCAGGTTCAAGCTGTTCAGTTAGTAGTAATGGGTATTCAACTGATTGTACTTTCATCACTGCAAATAGCAGATGGACTTGTACAGTAGACAACATTGGTGGCGGAACTTTTGATTACCAATACAAAAAAGAAGGCAGCCAAGATGTTATTTATTTATACAATAATATGCTAGAGGAAGCAGCAGCCCTCCCTCCTGCAATTGTAGGATTCCCTGATTCAATCACAATCCACGAAGGAAGTTATAGCGATTTCTACTTACTAGACAACTATGTAATTGATGAAGATACCAGCTTTGCATATTTAGACTGGAGCATTTCATATGATTCACAAATTGGATACAATCTAGATTCTGAAAAAGTAAGATTCTATGCAAAGAACTCAGACTACCACGGAACTAGAACATTAACACTTACAGTAGAAGATCCAGAAGGCGGAGAAGATACTCATGATGTTGACATTGTTGTAGAAAACATTAATGACGCACCAGTACTTGCACCTCTTTCAGATGTAGAAATTGATGAAAACGAAACTGCAACTTTTACAGTTAGTGCAACAGACTCTGATCTAGACGATTTAACATATTCATACATTTCAGGTCTAACTTTAACTGAAGGCAGCCTAAACACTTACAGCTACACTTCAACTTATGATGATGTAACAACTGGAGCATACGAAGAATATCAAGTTGAATTCAAAGTAGAAGACGGAAATGGTGGCGAAGACACTGAAACTGTTACAATCAAAATTAATCATGTAAACAGAGCACCAACTTTAGACTCTGTAGAAATAACACCTCTTAGCCCAGTATTAGATGAAACACTAACTTGTTCATACACTGGACTAAATGATGAAGATGTTCAAGACACACCAGTTGTCCAATATGAATGGCGACTTAATGACGCAATGTTCCTATCAGGAGAAAGCGCCAGCACTCTAGATCTTTCATTAATTGACGAAGTAATTGGAGACGAAATAACATGTATTGCAACTCCTAATGATGGAACTATAGATGGTGAAAGCAAACAAGCTACTGTAACTGTAGTAGATGCTAGCAGCCCAATCATACATTCAATTGACGTAACTCAGCCAGCATACATTGGAAATACTTTAACATTTAGCGCGACTGTAACTGATGACATCTCAGTCAGCGAAGTAACATTCACAATTAACTCAATCGCATATTCAAGCGAATTAACACAAGTAGGACAATTATACACTCTACAACTTAGTGCAGAAAGCATCGGTGTTGGAACATTTAACTTCAGAGTTGACGCAGAAGACAACTCAGGTAACGCAGCAACACCTCAAGACATGAATTTTACTATTGAAAATGAACAAGTTATTCCTGTAATCCAAGAAGTACTTGCAGTTCCTAGTTCAGTAGTTCAAGGAAACGATGTACAGCTTAGAGCAAGAGTAACTGATAACGACGCAGTATCATCTGTAGAAGTAACATTTAACGGAATCACATTAGGTATGAGTTCAATTGGTGGAGATTGGTATCAAGCAACCATCTCAACTACAACTCTGGCACCTAACACATATACATTTACTGTTAATGCAGAAGATAACGTAGGAAACGCAGCAGTTCCAATGGATGGAACATTCGACGTAACTATATTAGATACTGAAGCTCCAGTTATTGAAGAAACTAATGCAACACCTAATCCAGTAACTCAAGGAGACGATGTAACTCTTAGTGCAAGAGTAACTGATAATGTTGCAGTCAGTACTGTAACTACAACAATCAGTGGAATCACACTTAACGCATTTCCAGCTGGCGGAGATTGGTACGAAGTAACCATCTCAACTCTAGTATTGCCTCTAGGAACTAACCTATTCTCATTCAACGCAGTAGATAATGAAGGTAATGTAGCTACAACAATTGTTGACTCATTCACAATTGTAGAAGAAGACACTACTGGACCATCTATCTCAAACATTACTGTAACTCCAAATCCAGTTACTGAAGGTAACATAGTAACCATCACAGTAGTTGTTGATGATATTTCTGGTGTAGATGAAGTTGTTCTAACTTACGGCACCACAGATGTAACTATGACAAATACTGGTGGAAATACATACTCAGTAGAAATTGACACAACTGGTTTCGCTGCAGCAGAATACACATTTACTATTGCAGCTACAGATAATGAAGCTAATATTAATACTGCAGACAGCAGCTTTACTGTTGAAGATGCAGATACTGAAGCACCAGTTATTGAAGAAACTGACGCAGTTCCTAATCCAGTAACTATTGGAGATGAGGTAACTCTTAGTGCAAGAGTAACTGATAATGTCGCAGTAACTTCTGTAACATTTATTCTAAACGGAATTCCATTTACTATGGCCGCTGTTGGAGGAGACTGGTATGAAGCAAATATCGATACTGGCGCTTTGTCGCTAGGAACTCACAATTTCACTGTTAATGCAATTGATGCAGAAGATAACAACGCAGTTCCAGTTAACGACACTTTTGAAGTAACTGACGTACCAGATACTGAAGATCCCACTATAGAAGATATTACTTTAACTCCTAACCCAGTAACTCAAGGAGAAAACGTTACAGTATTAGTTAAAGCATCTGACAACACAGGTGTCGATACAGTTACTGCAGAAATTGATGGAGTTGAATACAATTTACCTCTAAACGCAGCAGGACATTACGTAGTTGATGTTGACAGCTCAAGCCTGGCACCCGGAAACTACACAGTCACTATCACCGTTACAGACGCAGCTGGAAACAGCGTAGTAGATACTAGCAACACATTGGAAGTTCTTCCTGGAATTGTAGTAGATGCTGAAGCTCCAGTTATTGAAGAAGTTGAAGCAACTCCTAACATAGTAACTCAAGGAGATAGTATAGCAATTGGAGCAAAAGTAACTGATAATATTGCAGTAACATATGTATTATTCACTCTAGATGGAGTATCACTAGAGATGTCTTCAGTTGGTGGAGATTGGTATCAAGCAACCATCGGCACAGCAACTTTAGCACCAGGATCACACACATTCACAATTAACGCAAATGATGCAGAAGGAAACAATGCATTACCAGTTAACGGCACATTCACTGTTGAAGAAGATGTAGACAGCGAAGCACCTGTATTCATTGATACTACCATCCCAACTAACACAATCAATCTAGGAGATGGATTCACACTCGAAGCAGAAGTTACTGACAATGTCGCAGTTGACGATGTAAGAGTATCATTCGGAGTTGGCAGCATAAACATGCCTAACTTAGGAGGAGATGATTACGGAGCAGGACTCAACTCAAGCTCATTAGGTGTGGGAATATTCTCAGTACAAATGACTGCAGAAGACACATCAGGAAACATAGCTTACGAATACGCAGGATTAATCTCTATCATAGACAATTCTACAAATTCAAGCGATGATCACGAAGCTCCACTTATTACAATAACCAGTCCAGTACAAGATGCAACTTACAATTACACAGACATCTTAGTTAGCATTTCAGCTACAGATAACGTAGGAGTATCATATATTAGATACTCAGTTAACGGAGCACCATTTGTTCCATACACCAGCATTACAACCGAAAGCTTTGTTGACATGCAAGAAAACACACTAGAAGTTGTTGCAAATGATGTTGCAGGAAATGTAGCATATGCACAAATAACATTCTTAGTTAATACTTCAAGTAACAACGAAAATGGAACTGATGATTCATTCCCTGTTGCTACACTAATTACAACACCAGAATCAGGAGAAGCCCCACTAAATGTTGCATTCAATTGCTTCGTTAATGGCGGAGATTCAAGCTATGATTTTGAAATGAACTACAACGACAGCACAGCATCAGACATGGTAAACAACACACTTACTACGTTACAAGGATTCTTGCACCAATATACTCTTGCAGGAGATTACGGAGCAGCATGTATTGTTTCAGACGATGATGGAGACTATTCCATCGCAACAGCAAACATACACGTAACTGCACCACCTCAAGTTAATCATTCCCCCGTTATTGAAATGGTTGGAGCATCACCTAATCCGGTTACCGAAGGCACAGATGTAAATCTACAAGCAACTGTAACTGATGTTGATGGAGACATGAACCTTGTTCAGTTTGAATTCCAAGGAACATTCTATAACAATGTGTACGATGGAGATGATAATTACGAATTTGACTTACCAACTACAGGATTAGCACCTGGAGTATACTACTTCAACGTTGGCGCTGAAGATTTAGCATTCCTAACTGATGGACCGGTACAAGGAAACTTTACAGTAATTGGAAATATAATTAACGATACAGAAGCACCGGTATTCAACTTTGTAGACTATCCAACTCAAATTGAACTAGGACATCCTGCCACATTCAGAGCAAACATAACTGATAATGTTGCTGTAAATGATGCAAGACTAGAAGCATACAACACATGGGCAATGCCAAACGTTGGCAGCGACTGGTACGAAACTACTCAAATAATTCCCGTCCCAAGTCCAGGATTATACTCCTTCTGGATGGCAGCACAAGATACTTCAGGTAATCTAGGATTTGAATACTTAAGTCCAATCAACTTTACAAACAGCAGCGTTGATCCAAATGAGGATAACGAAGCTCCAACTATCAAAATATACAGTCCAAAGAATAATGCAACTTACAACTACACAAATATCAAAGTAAGCATTGATGCTCAGGACAATGCAGGAATTGCTAGCTTAGAATATTCTATTGATGGCACATTACCTCAAGCATATCCTGGAGTATTTTACTACAACTTTACAGACATGCAAACTCATACTCTAAGAGTTATAGCTATTGACATTGCAGGAAATACAGCAATTGTTGAAATATCATTTGATGTTAACACCAGTGCTAACTACACAGAAGGTGTTGATCACTTCCCTGCAGCAACTCTTACAGCAAACGTTACTGAAGGAACTGAACCACTAGACGTACTATTTACTTGTGCAACTACTGATGGAGACGCAGACTTCAACTATCATTTATCATTCGGAAACGGTCAAGCACCTGAAGATGTAACTACAAACGCAACTTCGGCAGAATTCACTTCAACCTACAATCAAGGAGTATACACAGCAGTGTGTAAGCTAACTGATGTAGATGGAGATTATTCGCAAGCAAGCATCAATCTTAACGTTACAGAAGATCCTAACACAAACCACAGTCCAAGTATTGACGCTGTCGGTTCATCACCTCTTGGTGTTGTAACAGGCAACAATGTAACTTTACAAGCATCTGTTAGCGACTTAGATAACGACATGAACACAGTATTCTTCGAATTCGAAGGAATCAACTACACAGATTTATACAACGGAGATAACAATTACGAATTTAACTTACCAACTACAGGTCTAGCACCAGGACTATACTACTTCAATGTTTATGCAGAAGATTTAGGACTATTAACTGCAGGACCAGTCATGGGTAGTTTTTTAGTAATTAATCTAACTCCAATAAACCATCCACCAGTTATCAATGGCGCATTTGCAGTTGCACCAACTACAGAAACACTATTTGCAAACGTAGATTTCTACGCAGATGTAAGTGATGTAGATAACAACATGGGCTCAGTAACTTTCGAATTTGAAGGTATTAACATGACTGACCTATATAATGGAGATAATGCATACTCCGCAGGCGTTATTATTGCAAATCTAACTGCAGGAACATACTACTTTAATGTTTACGCAGAAGACTTAACATTCTTAACTGACGGACCAGTACAAGGAAACTTTACAGTCTTACCAGCTCCAAGCACAAACAATTCACCAGTTATTGAAAGTGTAAACTCACCATCCGTATTAGAAGGAGATGTTGCAGAGCTTATTGCAAACGTAACAGACCTAGACAACAACATGGGAACAGTAACATTTACTCTATTCAATACAACTAGTGAAATCGTTTTATTCAATGGAGACACACTATACAACTTTAACGTTCCAACTACAGGACTAGCACCTGGCGTATATGCATTTAATGTATATGCAGAAGACACTGCAAGTCTAAGTGATGGACCAGTTTCAAGCAACTTTACAGTTGTATTCAACCCAGCTCTAAATCACAGTCCAAGCATTGACATGGTTGGCGCATCACCTAATCCAGTTACTGAAGGAAACAACGTAACTTTACAGGCAACTGTAAGCGATCTAGATGGTGACATGAATAATACTTACTTTGAATTCCAAGGAGCTAACTACACAAATACATACGATGGAGATGATAATTACGAATTTAATCTACCTACTACTGGCTTAGCGGCAGGAACATACTACTTCAACGTTTACGCTGAAGATTTAGCATTCCTAACTGATGGACCTACACAAGGTAGCTTTACAGTATTAACATCACCATTAAATGATACAGTACCTCCAACAATTTGGGATGTAGATTATCTACAAAACTATGAACTAGGTACTTTGATGACTTTCACAGCTAACGTAACTGATGACGGTGGCGTAGCAAATGTTGTTTTAATCACAAGCTTAGGAGAGACTACTTTAGTCCCACTAGGAAACGATTTATTCCAAGCAACTCTAAACTCTAGTTTATTCGGAGCAGGATTATTCCAGTTCTCAGTAAGAGCTACAGATGTTGCAGGAAATGAGCAACTCGAATTCCTAAACACCATTAACATTAGTAACAGCAGTGTAAATCCAAATACTGATAACGAAGCACCACAAATTACACTATTCAGTCCAATTGACGGTGCACTATACAATTATACAGACATTTTAGTACAGATGCAAGCAACTGACAACGTAGGAGTCAACACATTACAATACTCCATCAACTCAGGAGCATTCCAAGATTACATTGGAGCAATAACTGAAACGTTTGTTGATTTACAAACTAACACACTACATGTTGTTGCAGAAGATCTTGCAGGAAACACAGCAAGCGTATACATTAGTTTTGACGTTAATACAACTAACAACAACACTAATGGAACTACTGACTTGTTCCCTCAAATCTCAATCTCAGCAAACGTTACTGAAGGTCAAGAACCTCTTGACGTAACATTCACTTGTACTGTTAATAGCGGCAATCCTGGATACCATTATGGTATTGACTTTGGAAACGGCTTACCAGGACAAGGCGCTGTTACAACAAACACTTCAGTAACTTTCAGTACAACTTACAACGCAGCAGGACTATATACTGCAATGTGCGAAGTAACAGATGTAGATACTGATTATTCATCAGCACAAATGCAAATCAACGTTAGTGCAGATCCTAACCTAAACCACAGTCCAAGTATTGACGCAGTTGGCGCATCACCTACAACAGTAACCGCGGGTGACAATGTAACTCTACAAGCAACTGTAAGCGATCTAGATGGCGACATGAATAATACTTACTTTGAATTCCAAGGAGCTAACTACACAAATACATACGACGGAGATGATAATTACGAATTTAATCTACCTACCACAGGCCTAGCACCAGGAACATACTACTTCAATGTTTACGCAGAAGACCTAGCGTTCCTAACTGATGGACCAGCACAAGGTAGCTTTACGATATTAACAGCTCCAAGCACAAACAATTCACCAGTTATTGAAAGTGTAAATTCACCATCTGTATTAGAAGGAGATGTTGCAGAGCTTATTGCAAACGTAACAGATCTAGACAACAACATGGGAACAGTAACATTTACTCTATTCAACACAACTAGTGAAATCGTTTTATTCAATGGAGACACACTATACAACTTTAACGTTCCAACCACAGGACTAGCACCGGGTGTATATGCATTCAATGTATATGCAGAAGACGCTGCAAGTCTAAGTGATGGACCAGTTTCAAGTAACTTTACAGTTGTATTTAACCCAGCTCTAAATCACAGTCCAAGCATTGACGCAGTAGGAGCATCACCTTCAACAGTTGTTGCAGGAGATAACGTAACTCTACAAGCATCCGTTAGTGACTTAGATAATGACATGGGAACAGTATTCTTCGAATTCGAAGGAACAAACTATACTGATCTATACAACGGAGATAACTCATACGAGTATAATCTACCAACAACTGGCTTAGCGGCAGGAGTATACTACTTCAACGTTTACGCTGAAGATTTAGCATTCTTAGCTGACGGACCAGTACAAGGTAGCTTCACCGTTACTAACACATCAGTTAACGACACAACTCCAATAGTTAACCTAACAGGTACTCCAACTACTGGATTAAGAGAATTGTCAGTTAGCTTTACTTGTGATGTAACTGAAGGAGAAACTCCATATGCATATAACATGGCATTCGGAGATGGAAACTTCGAGACTAGAAGCACAAACTCAACTTCAGAAATATTTGCACACAATTACACAACTGGAGATTACACTTCAACTTGTACTGTAACAGATGTAGATGGAGACTCAGATGTTGACACTCTCAACATTAATGTAACTCCAAACACTGTACCAATCGCAGACGCAGGACTTGACCAGACAATAAATGTAAGCACAGTAGCAACTCTTAATGGTTCAAACTCCAGTGATGCAGATAATGACACTTTAACATTTGCATGGATCCAAGTATCTGGACCAGAAAATGTTACACTTGACAATTCAAGTGCAGCTATAACTACATTTACTCCAACAACACCAGGAGTCTTTGTGTTCGAATTAAATGTATCCGACGGCTACAACTCTAGCACAGACCAAGTCACTATTAACGTAGGAGACATTAACGGAGTAGTTGGCGGTTACGTACTTGACGAAAACAATGTAGGTGTAGCAAATGCAATTGTAGAAATCAAATTAAACAACTACACTGTAGATTCAACTTTTACTGACGCAACAGGTATGTATTCACTTAACGTGACTGCAGGCACATACAGCCTAAGAGCACTTAAACCAGGATACAGTATCGCAACAGAATCAGCAACAATCATACAAGAACAAACTATCGAAGTTAATCTAACTATTGAATCAAACAATGGCGGCTTCATAGGTGAAACTAAAGAAATTGATGATTCTGCTGAAGAAGACGTAAATGTCAGTGTTGATTTAACGAGCATGTTCGATTTGAGTGATTCAAATGGTGACTATTATATAGGAAATGTTCCAGTTAGCTCATATAACTTGAGTGCAGAAAAGACTGGTTTCCTACCACAACAGAGCACGGGACATTCAATAGTAGATGATCAAAACACTACAGTTGACTTTGCGATGAGTGAACCTGGAACAGTGAGTGGTACTATCTATGACTACTTTAATTATCCAAACACTGTTGCAAACGCAACAATTACAGTAACACAAGACGGAGTTGTAATAAACATAACCACTGCGAATACCGCGGGTGTTTATTCAATTGCAGACCTGGCACCAGGATTGTACACAATCACTGCAAGTGCACCAGGATACAACGACCAGACATTTAGTCCTGTACAGATATTATCTGGACAAGCAACGACTAGAAACTTCGCACTAGCATAAGAAAAATGAGAAATAAAAAAAACCTAACAATTTTCAGCGTAATGCTACTAGTATTACTTCCAGCAGTATTTGCAGGATCATGGAGCGGAAACGTTTATGACACAGCAGGAACTGCAGTGGACCAAGCAGACGTAGCACTATTACTTAACAGTGCAACAGAAAACTCATCACAAACAGACGCTAGTGGATTCTTCGAAGTCTCAGGACTACAAGATGGATATTATACTATCGCAGTAACAAAAACAGGTTACTACGACGCATCATTAGTTACAGGTATTTACCTAAACAACTCAGATGCAAGTAAAACAAACTTATCACTAATACCTGGCATTATGGACATTATTATGGTAGAGCAACTTCCTGGAAATTTAGCAGGAACAGTAACTGACCCAAATGGGAACGTAACTGACGCAACAATAAACTTAACACAACCAAGTGGCACTATTGCATCAGGCAACTCTGACGCAACTGGTAACTATGATATTTCAGTAATAGAAGGCACCTATACAGTAACTATTAGTGCACCTGGCAGAATAACTCAAACTAGAAACAACGTTGTAATTGCACCTAATGCAACAACAACTTTAAACATATACCTTAGCCTACAACCAGGCGATGTACAAGGTACTGTACGAGACGCAATTAACAATAACATAATTGAGAATTCAACTGTAGTTATTGAAGGTACTAGCCATGTTGCATTTACTGACGCAACAGGACAATACCTAATAACTAATGTTCCTCAAGGAACATATATCTGCACGGCATCAGCTGCAGGATACTATGATTCTAGTGTTGGATGTACTATACTTCCCAGTGGAATCATCACTGTTGATTTTTATTTAACTCCAACCAACATCAACGATACAGATGGAGATGGAATTGAAGATAGCCTAGACAACTGCCCACTAACATCTAACCCAGGTCAAGGAGACTCAGATAATGATGGAGTAGGTAACGTATGTGACAACTGTAAGAGTAACTCTAACTCAAACCAGAAAGATACTGACAACGACGGAGTAGGTAACGTGTGTGACAACTGTCCAAGCCATTCTAACTCTAATCAGTATGATAGTGATGGAGACGGTCAAGGCGAAGTATGTGACACTACTAACCGACGTAGAGGCGGCGGTGGCGGCAACAGCGGAGGTTCCTTCGTTGTAACTAAAACATTAGATTTTAGTAGTACTAATCCAGTATGTGACGAATATAGCAGATACGAACAGATTAGTTTCAACTTTAACAATAAAGCTTATACACTAAATTTCGAAAAAGTTAAGATTGCACCTATGTACTTATCAAAATCAGAAGTAACTATGATGTTCAGTGGAGCATCAAAAGAAAGTTTCTCAGTTAAGTACAACCAGAGACAATATCTTGACTTAAACGGAGATGGAATTAACGACATCAAAGTAAGTTTTGACAAAGTTAATGCAATCAAGAACAAAGTGTACCTATGTTTTGAACTACTTCCACAAGATGTAACAAGCGTAGTTACTAAAAAAGATGATACACCAATAGACAAACCTGCTGCAGAAAAGGTTAAAGAAGACGTTAAAGAAATCGTTGAAAAAGTTAAGGAAGGAATCCTAAACATTTTTGGTGAAGTAACTGAAAAGAAACCAGCATCTGCATTAGTCGGTGCATTAATCATCCTAGCAATTGTCTTGCCAGGAATCTTATTGTATTTGTTCTTGTTTAGAAAAAGAAGGTACTAAACCTTCATTTTTCTCATTTTTTCTATCTTATACTAAATAATAATCTTTATAAATAAACATCTAATCGGTTTATACATGGGCTTGTAGTCTAGCGGCTATGACATCGCCTCGACATGGCGGGAGTCCCCGGTTCGAGTCCGGGCAGGCCCATCCTACTTTTTTCTCAAACCTCTATTTACATAGCAACATTTATAAAGAAAACAAGCCAGTATTTAAATAAAAAAAGAGGTGGAAAGTGGTTGAAAACCTTCTGTACACAGTTAGGCCAGTAATCAAAAAAGTAGTGATTAAAGAAATCATAAAAATGATTGGCCTTTGCGCGGTATTCTTTGCGGGAGTAATCGTATTTCTTTCATCATTAAAAATACCCAGTTCAGCTATAATCTATCTTCTAACTAGCTTAATGCTTGTTGTAATGGCAGGTCTACAAGTGTTCATAACCTATGGTAAAACAAAACCAATCATATACAAATACTATGCAGACAGAATTGAGGTTGTTGGAGCACCCAAACTACAAACCTTTTACTTTTCCCAAATAGAAGAAGCCACTATAACTCAGAATATATTTGATAAAATAACCAACACAGCATCATTAAAGTTATCAAAAAAAGGATCATTAGAAAACATTTCAAATTCCCCAGAAGTTGCCACTTACACTCAAAGATTAATTGACGCATCAAAACGAACAACAAATTATCCACAACAAAATGCATAAAAAACAAACAAGAGTTTTTGCAATCATATTGTTCTTAATAGTTTTAAGCCTAGTAATACTTATCCTGAAACCGTTCATCTCTGCAATAATCATTGCAATCATCATCGCATACTTATTTCACCCAGTATACAGATATTTTGTTAAAAAGACAAAGAAAGAAACACTCTCAGCATTTTTGACGTCAGTACTCGTCGTCCTATTACTAACCATCCCATTTTTACTGATGATAAATACAGTTTCAAAGGAAGTACTAACATTCTCAAAATCATTCAAAGAAAGAATGACTAGCGGAGAAATATTCGAAGTAGATTGCGATGAAACACCAAATTCCACTCTTTGTAAAGTAAACACATACCTATCAACCGTTTCAGAAGAAAGCACAATCGATCATTATCTTGCAACCGGTATGAATAGACTAGCTTCAAATATCGCTAGCGCCACATCCAGACTAATCCTTCAAATTCCATTAGTTATATTAAACATATTTGTAATGCTCTTCACAACATTTTACTTGTTTAGAGATGGAGAAAAACTCATCAAAGTTGTTAAGAATGTCATACCCGTAAATAAGAAAAACACGGAACACATCATCTCACAAAGTGCAGAGGTTCTAAATGGCGTACTCTACGGACAACTAGTTACCGCATTAATACAGGGTATGATCGCCGGACTAGGTTATTATCTCTTCGGCTTCAGTTCACCAATCTTCTGGGGAATTGTCACTGCAATCGCAGCCTTAATTCCAATAGTAGGTACAGGACTTATCTGGCTACCAATGGCACTATACAGTTTAACAACAGGATTATCCACATCTAATAGACCTGAAATAATTGCAGGTACAGGATTAATGATATACGGAGCAATACTCATCTCCAGTTTAGACAACATAATAAAACCAAAATTAATAGGAGACCGAGCCAAGATTCATCCACTTCTAGTTCTTCTGGGAGTCTTAGGAGGATTAAGCTTATTCGGCCCGTTAGGAGTAATTATAGGACCAATAATTTTAGCACTTTTCGTAGTTCTAATAGAGATATACAGATCGGAGAAGATATTAGGTTAAAATGCATAAACTAAAAGTAAAAGACATGGATTTAGAAAGCGGAGGACCGCTAATAGCCATCATAAATCAAGAAGACGCAACCACTCTTGATCTATACACCGCAGACAGAATTAGAATCAAAAAAGGCAGAAAAGAGATCGTTGCCATCACAGACATTGCAATTTCTAACAAACTTCTGAAACCTGGAGAAATCGGACTATTTGAAGAAGGTTTAATCAGATTAGGTGTTAAAAACCGAGAAACAGTTAGCATAAACATAGACAAAAAGCCCGAATCTCTTCATGTTATCAAGAAAAAGATGGATAAAGAATCTTTGAATGAAAAAGAAATTAGAAAAATTGTAGATGATATAGTTGAAGGAAATCTTAATCAAATTGAACTAACCTACTACGTCGCTGCCAACTACATAAACGGTATGAACGATAAAGAGACTGTTGCTCTAACTAAAGCAATGATCGATACAGGAGACAGAATAGAAATAAAAGGAAAAGACAAAATTGTTGTTGATAAACACTGTATTGGTGGAGTGGCTGGAAACAGAACCACGACAATTGTAGTTCCAATTCTTGCAGCCGCAGGACTATATGTACCAAAAACATCTTCAAGATCAATTACATCTCCAGCAGGAACTGCAGATACTATGGAAGTTATTTGTAACGTAACATTACCTATTGAAAAAATTGAAAAAACAATTAAAAAAACAAACGGATGCATGGTTTGGGGAGGCGCAGTCAACTTGGCACCCGCAGACGACACAATCATCAACGTCGAACACCCGCTAAGCATCGATGCAGAAGGACAATTATTAGCATCCATCTTAGCAAAGAAAGGATCAGTTTCTGCAAAATATGTTTTAATTGATATTCCAACAGGAAAAGAAGCTAAAGTTAAAACATTAAAGAAAGCAAATCACCTTGCAAACCAATTCAAAAAAATCGGATCAAAGATTGGCATGAAAGTTATTTGTACATTAACTGACGGTAACGAGCCAGTTGGAAATGGCATAGGTCCTGGATTAGAAGCTCGTGATATTCTATGGTTATTCAAAGGAGATAAGCGCGCACCTCAAGATCTTATCGAAAAATCCGTTAACCTTGCAGGTTTAATGTTAGAATTAACAGGAAAAGCAAAGAAAGGCAAAGGAAAAGAAATGGCGAAAGAACTATTAGATTCTGGCGCGGCTTCAAAGAAGTTCATGGAAATTGTTAAAGCACAAGGTGCAAGGATCACAAAACCAGAAAAAATACCATTAGGTAAGTACAAATTCAATTATGTTTCTAAAAAGACTGGCAAAATAAAACACATATCAAATAAACACATTGCAAAAATTGCAAGAATCGCAGGCTGCCCTAAAGACAAAAAAGCAGGACTTTATTTACATAAAAAGAAAGGCGATTGGGTGAAAAAAGGAGACATAATCATGACCATCTACTCCGACAACAGCACTAGATTAAAGTACGCCAAAGCAACGTTTGAAGAGATTAATGGCATAAAGCTCTAAACAGCCCCTAAAGCAATAATTCTACAATTTAAGCCAGATTAGAGCTTCCGAAAGCTATATAAAGGAGTGAAACTACTACACAGTCATGACAGAGCTAGGTATTTTGGTAGAAAAGCTAAGTATGGCAGTTACAGGGCTAGAAAGCTCATTTGATATTGAGACATCTAGAACACGAGTTACTGAACTAGAAAGATTAATGATAGAAGGTCAAACGACTGCAGCACTGTCTAGAGAATATAACAGACTAGAACCATTAGTTAGAAATTATGAAGATCTCAGCAAATCAGCAGAAGATGCAAGAGGATTCTGCGATTTAACAATAGTAGAAGGGGATGATGAAGATCAAGCCTCCGCCGCAGAAGAAATTACAGAATGTATAGATGGAATAAGAGACTTTGTTCTTGGTAGAAGTTTCAAAGGAAAATATGATAACAATAATACAGTCATCACACTTCAAAGAGCAACCGTAGGAAAAGATGAAGTCACATTCGCTATGAATAAACTTGCAGAAGCATACGTAAACTATGCCAAGTCAAAAGGACTAAAAGCAGATGTTCTAGATTCAGATCCAAAATCATACACAATTAAGATTAGCGGAGAAAACGCATACGGATTGTTCAAAGGAGAACACGGAAAACACAGAGTAATTTACACAGGAGATAGAAGTAAAACCCATACTGCTTATGTAATTGCGTCTGTCGAACCAGAGATCGAAAGAACCAGAAGAACCTTCCAGAGATCAGAAGTAAGATACGAATTTTTATCAGCTAGCAGCAAAGGCGGACAACACGCAAACAAAGCAGAAACTGGAGTTAGACTAACACACACACCAACTGGAAAGACGGCAACAGTAAGAACACGATCTCGTGCACAGAGCCTAAGAGCTGCAGAAAAAATATTAGCAAGCAGAATCGCCATAGCAGAAATAGGAGCAACAAGAGTCGTACCCGAAATTGATCCAGGAAAAGGCGGATATCTAAGAACTTACAGATTTGCTAGCGGACAATACATTAAAGATCATAGAACAGAAACAAGGACAACAGACATGAATGCATTTTTTAGAGGAGATGGAATAGACGCATTTATTTTAGCATATCACAATCTTAACTTTTAAAATGAAAAGACTAATAGCAATACTAGTATTGGCACTTTTCTTAGTTAGCGGATGCAGTACTCAAATACAAGAAGAAGTAGATTATCAAATATCGCCAAATCCTATAGCCAAAACATACACTACAAGTCATATGCCTGTACAAGGTTTTGCAATAGAGCATGATAATAGAAATGAAATACTAGAATTCTATAAAGAAGCACAAAAAAGAAAACAAGCAAGAAATAAACTATTAGCAGAAAGTGATGCAGAAGAAGATGCTAACAACCTTGCAGAAAAGAGATGGCAAAGAAGATTCACTATATCAACACCTCTTGGAAATTATCATAGCGTTGACGAAGTAGAATCAATCTTCGGCACAAGAAGAGCAGCACAAGACTTCTCATTTTTAGGATTAGTATACGCAATGAAATATGCATGTTACAAATTCGAAGATGATGACAAACAGTTCGAATCCATATGTTACGAATACAGAGCTTTTGAAAAAAGCTATCCCGATTTTATAGATAAAGAAATGTACAAAGAAATGAAAGAAAGATTGAAAAGAGAATATGAACTAATGGGCATCGAAAAATACTATGAATATCAAGAAAAGATTGGCCAACACGATATCAACAACTTCAGATCATTCGTCATGTTCATACAAAAATACAAAATAGAAGATCCAAAAGAATATGATAAGTTTAGAGATGAAGTAAGAAAAGTCTACCAAGACTTCCATTCACAACATGTTACTAGTGACGAATCTAAACCTAGCTTCTACTAACCCAAGAATAAAATATTAGCGTTCTGCCCAACATAATCAGTTGGAATTCTACCAATTCTCGCATCTTCACTAACTGGTTCTAGATAATAATACTTATCTTCATCAAACTCAAAGAATATCCCGCCACATTTGAAACAATCAACACCCACACTAACGTGATCGTCATAGTAAATTAATATGACATGCTCACCAACCGCATTCATCAAAGAAGACAACAACAAAGACAAATCTTCACTATCTCCTTCTTCCTCTACAAGCGTTTGCAATGGAAATTGAGTATCTTTATCAAAACCTTCATCCCCATCTTCAACATAATCTAATGATTGATAGAATGCCAAAACAAGCTCATAAGGATATTTTATGGATTGATTATCAGCATAGTCCAAAAGATGTTCTACAATCTGCTCTATCGTATCATCATCAGGAGTAAAATAATCTCCAGCAGTTATATTATCAGGATGATTAGCCAAGAAACCATAATAATCTGAATTATATTCAACAGTAAAACTAACGTCCTCCCCCTCATATTCAAAATCAAAGTCTAACTCAAGTTCCTTGCCAGGAGAAATAGGATTAGGATCATCTTTATCATTTAATCCATCAGCATCAGAATCATCATTATAATCTGATGTTCCTTGTGCAGCTTCTTCATCTATACTCAAGCCATCATTATCATAATCAAAAACAGTTGTATTGACTTGCTCTTCTTCTTCCTCTTCAACTTCAACAACAACTTCCTTCTTTTTCTCTACTACTACAACTTCCTTTTCAACAGGAGCACTAACAGGACCACCATCTAGTACTTTCCTAAACGCAACCAACTCATTACGTACTTCTTGCAACAATTCAGCAGTTTCACTCATTTGATTATTCTGTTGATTTATTATAGCAGTTTGAGTATAGATCACTTTCTGTTTACCATATATCTCAAAAGATTCAAAGATAACAAAGAAAGCAAGAATAATCATTATCGCAACAATCAAGAAAGATTTTACCACTTCTTTTCTATCGAGACCAACTTCCTCGTTGAGATGATCATAAAACATCTTGGCTAGAAAGCCAATAGTCAAAAACAAAACTAACCATAACAATAGTAGAAAATAATCATAAGCTGTAGCAGTACATGGAATATCTCTAGCTAAAGAGAAGAACTTAATCCCAAAATTACCCAGATTGCAATTAGAATTAGTCGCTACATGATGAAAAGGCAGCATTGCATCAATTACTCCAGCCATATACCTAAACACCCAAGATTAGTTTTTAAAGCTAATGATAAAAACCAGAAAATATTCCCCAAGTAAGGACAAAACACGTTACCTCAAATTCTAAAAGAATTATTCATAAATCTCAGATGGTTTATATGAATAAGTTGTTGTTCTAAGCAACGTAATAGATTCCACTTTCTTAACTACACCTGCAAATTCGCTCTTTAAGTCTAGAAGAAAAGACCTCAACTCAGAATTCTCATTAAAATAAACAGTATATTCAACGTCCCAACCACCCACACAACGACCATAAAACGCAATATTAGAATGTTGATTAGCATACTCTTCAAACTTCTTAATCACAGAGTCAGATAAATTAGAACAAGAGATAAACACACTAAATCTTTGAAAACCTTGACTTATTGGATCCAGAACCATACGATAATATTGAATCGCCCCAGATTCTTCCATCTTTTTTATACGATAATTCACAGTATCAATAGGAATCTTAGTTTTTGCACTTATCGCCGATAATTTAATCCTAGAATTAAAATGAAGTAAACGCGCAATAGCCTTGTCTTTCTCGTCTAGATCAAAACTTGCATTGTGATCAACCTTCTTCTGCCTAACAGAATTTGCTCGACCCAACAAATAATTATCACCATATGTCTTAGTTCCAATAGTTATAGAAAACTTATAATCATGAAAATACTCGCCAGTTCTAGAAACAATTTCTCTCAAAACAGTATCAAAATGTGCAGGGTTTTTTGCCATTATCACAAAAGCCAAATCCCAATGTCCGAAACAAGGAGTTACCCAAGTCACTAAATCATGTTTCTCAAGAAAGGAAATCAACGCTTTTTCATCCTTGCGTGTGATTTTCTCAAAGTGTAAAAGAACCTTATAAGAGTGATAACCAAAGTCAAAACTTGTAACAAAACTCCTTATAACCCCTTTAGAAATCAATCGTTTAACACGATAATTAACTACCTCTTTGGAGCTTCTAACCTCTCTAGCTATCGCAGAAAAATGTTTCCGAGGATTTCTACTTAAAGAACCCAAAATTTTCTTATCCAACACATCTAGACTAGCCACAAAGATTATCAAAGTCTTACTCTATTTAAATTATTTTCGTATTTGATAAATAAACCACGAGGTACTTTTAATTTAATCCGCACCCGCCCATTTTCTATCAAAGACGGCACGGAGGGTGTAGAAATGATTGTTGATAGAGCAGATGCAAGTCTGTTAGAACAAGCAGTAATGAGGCCTAGACAAAGCAGAAGTGTAATAGTGATGGGCGCTCAATGGGGCGATGAAGGCAAAGGAAGCGAGATCGAC
>Ga0233430_1002057_pt1 | contig 24777 bp, 16 predicted proteins | sample SI_118_April2016_2_FD_179883 | JGI IMG/M metagenome (GOLD analysis project Ga0233430, IMG submission 179883) | Seawater microbial communities from Saanich Inlet, British Columbia, Canada - SI_118_April2016_150_MG | ecosystem: Environmental > Aquatic > Marine > Inlet | place: Canada: British... | reverse complement strand
AACTTCAGAGATCCTGAGGTTAGCCCTTGGTAACCGTGGCCCCCAAGCATAAAAAAGGGAAAATACAATTCGACAATACAAGAGCTTACAGAGAATAGAAAAAACCGATAATTCTATTCTTTTCAGAAAGGGCCGGATTTGCTAAAGATACCGAAGTTTGAAATATCAGTTCGTTCTAACTCGGTTTAAAAGGATCAACATGGCTCAAATGGTTCTCCCAATTTTCCCCAAAGGAGTGACGATGATCACTTCGGTACTTTGTTTTGAGAAACGCGACGGGCAGGTCTATTACTTTCACGGGAATTTGCCGGTTTTCTCCCATTTGGAGGAAGACATCAAGAGTTTCAAGATGTTCACCAGTCAGCTGGTGGTCAATGGCAGCTGCAAACAAGTGGATATTATCCGTGCGTTTGGAGTCCCTCCCATCAGCATGAAACGGGCAGTAAAACTGTACCGGGAAAAGGGTCCGTCAGGTTTTTTCGAGAAGAAAAAAACAGTCAAAAAGCCGCGCGTGTTGACCCCGCAGGTGCTGGAAAAAGCCCAATCTCTGCTCGACGAAGGGAAAAATCGCTTTGAGGTACCGAAGGAGCTGAATATTAAACCGGATACATTTTACAAAGCACTTCGGTCCGGCAAGCTGATCGAAAGACCGGTTGTGGAAAAAAAAACAAAAGCGAAAGAAGTATAGAAGACAGCAATAGCCCGATGGGCCAGGCATGCACCCGGACTGTTGAACGAGTGGCTGCCGCCACTGGTATGATCGGTCAGGCTGAAGTCATATTCGAAGATCTGCAAGATGTCAGGGGAGGTGGTGTCCTTTTTGCTCTTCCTGCCTTATTGATGAACGGACTCTTGAAGTACTCGGACAAGTTTTTCAAGCTTGCAGCTGGGTACTACAGCCTTTACAACGTTTTTTTGCTTCTGGGATTTATGGCTCTGGCCAGGGTGAAAAAAATCGAACAACTCAGATACCAGGAACCGGGCGAATGGGGCAAAATATTGGGATTGGACCGGATCCCGGAAGTTCGCACCCTCAGAGAAAAAGTCAGCTTCCTATCTGCGGAGGAGGAAAATGTCAGTCAGTGGAGCGGCAGACTGTCCAAAGATTGGATGGACCAAAATCCGGATGCAGCCGGAGTGCTTTATGTGGATGGTCATGTCCGCACATACTACGGATCGAAGAACAAGCTTCCCCGGCGCTATGTATCCAGACAGAAATTGACTTTAAGGGGAATGACAGATTATTGGGTGAATGACGCTCTGGGACGCCCCTTTTTCACAATTTCCAGCGCCTTTACAACCGGACTGTTGGATATACTGGAGAATGAAATTGTCCCACGTCTTGTCCGGGATGTTCCCGGACAACCGAACCAGCAGGCACTAAAAAGAGACCCTTACCGTTCGTGTTTTGTTTTGATCTTCGACCGGGAGGGATATAGTCCAGAATTTTTCCAGCGGATGTGGAGCCAGCGCATAGCTTGCCAGACCTATCAAAAATATCCGAAACAGAAATGGCCGGAAGAGGAGTTCAACAAATACGCAGTTAAAATGCCCCATGGTGAGATTATCGAAATGGAGTTGGCCGAACGTGGGTATCTGCTGGGAGATATAATCTGGGTGCGTGAAATTCACAGAAAATGTCGAAGCGGGCATCAAACTTCCGTATTGAGCACGGATTATCAAGCCGATTTTACGGAAATCGCGGCCCATATGTTTTCCAGATGGTCTCAAGAGAACTTCTTTAAATATATGATGGAAAACTTTGATATTGACTCATTAACAGGCTATAAACTCTATGGATTTAACGAGACCAAACATGTGGTCAATCCGATGTATCGCCAGTTGGACGGAAAAGTCAGAAGTCTTGTCGGCACATTGGGACGTAAAAAAGCCAAATTCCACGATTTGCAGATGAATGGAAGCGAATTGACTCCAAAAAAAATGGAGCAATATGAGCAAAAAAAAGGCGCGCTTCGTGAGGATATCGAGTTTATGCAGAAGGAATTGGAGTCGTTAAAAAAAGAGCGTAAGCAGACAAAAAAACATATCCCGTTCGAAGAATTACCTGACGAGGAACAGTTTTATCGAATAGCGCCAGCTCGTAAACAGCTCCTTGACACGGTCAAGATGATCGCATACAGAGCAGAAACTGCAATGGCTCAAGTATTGCGGGAAAGTCTGGGGAGAAAAGAGGATACACGTCCTTTATTGCGGCAAATATACAATGCGGATATAGATCTTGTCCCTGATGAAAACAACAAAACGTTGACTGTGAAGTTACATCGGTTGACCAACCCGCAGTCGGATCGTGCTGTTCATTTATTATGCGATCATTTGAACGACACCGAGACAATTTATCCGGGAACAGATTTCAAGTTGAACTACGAATTGGTATCAAATTGAAATCGCGCAACTCAGGAGTTCTGAACTTACAATAAAATACATTTGTATCTATTTCAGCTCTAATCAGTCCTTTTTAATCAACTTCCTGTTCATAAGGCAGCATAAAACCAAAAGTTACGCCACCTGCGAGATTATTTTCCACCCAAATTTTACATATATGGGTAAGACAAAGATTTGGCACCTGCATACCGGACCCTTAGGGATCGTTCATAAATAACTTGGCATAATCTGTCCGCAAAAGTCCTTTAAAGACTGGACATTTTGCAAACAGAACGTGAACTAATTTTTGAGCCGACCCTTAGGTATAAACCCAAAGTTGTCATTCTAATCGAGAAGGTTGGAGCTGATGACTATGGCGGGGTACTTTGCAATGCCTAATTCCCTCGGGATCAGGGTGTTGAAATTCCTGAAAGGGGTAAATCAGAAGCCAAGCCTGAAGTAAAAAGAAGAAGTGAGCGGAAAAGGGAGGGGGTCAGGCTCCGCTAATCCTATTGGAGATTGAATTGAAATTGATAAGAGAAGAATCTTAGGATACGGAGGATCCCCTCTCCTTATTTTCGAGTTTTGATTGTAGGATTTGTTCTTTATATTGAAGTATTTCAAGCAGTCCACTGCCTGTAATAAATTCACTACCTTCCTCTTTTTGAACCTGTTGATAAAAGTCGCATTCAAGGCACGAATCGATTTTACTGGCACTGTCACCTTGCACTTCACCACCACAATGTGTCCCCGCTATTATCCAGCAAGCCCTTCCAGCATTTTTACCATCATTTGCGCCATCGGTGCATAGTTCGGTTGACGCAGGACAGGTTCCGACTTCCGAAAAGAACCAGTCATCGCTGTCGCTTTCCCTGCCGCATTTCATCACCTCCCAGCAGTTTAGCTTTTTATTTTGTTTTTTCAAGGGTCTCTCCAATTTGTTTATTTTATAAAGTTTTTAGGATTTCAGCCTATACTATCGGATAGGAATAAATCAAGAGCACTATCAGGATTCTCAAAAATATTTTTCACTTAAGGTGTCGTCTTCGTTTTCTTTTTTGGTAGATAAAGATCTGTGATGGAGCCCTCGAAGATTTCAGCTGCAAACGTGATCGATTCAGACAGGGTTGGATGAGGATGTATCGTCATGCTGAGGTCCTCGGCGGTGCAACCCATTTCAATGGACAGGGCCATTTCAGAAATCAGTTCACTGGCGTTCGAGCCGACAATACCTGCTCCAATCACACGGCTTGAGGCTTTATCAAAAATCATTTTGGTCTTACCCTCTTTGCGACCCATGGTCAGTGAGCGACCACTGGCAGACCAGGGGAAAACGGCTTTTTCTATCTCAAGGTGCTTTTCGCTGGCTTCTCTTTCTGTTACGCCAGCCCAGGCAATCTCTGGATCGGTATAGGCAATGGAAGGGATCACGACAGCATCAAAGTAGGATTTAAGTCCACAAATCACTTCGGCAGCGATTTTCCCTTCATAGGACGCTTTATGAGCCAGCATCGGGGCGCCCACAATATCGCCAACCGCGAAAATCCGGTCGTTTCGGGTTCGCTGCTGGTTATCCACTATGATGTGTCCGAAGGCGTCCGTCTCCACCCCCGCCTTTTCCAGTGACAGTTCCCCGGATCTCGGTCTGCGTCCCACAGACACCAGCACAATATCGAATTCCTGGGGATCGGGGGCCTTGTTTCCTTCAAAAACCACTTTCACACCCGAGTCTTCGACAGACACACTGGAGACCTTGGTTTCCAGCAGGATATCCTTGAATTTCTTCTTAACAAAGGTAAAGAGCGGTCGGATCAGATCACTGTCAGCACCCGGGATCAGTTGCTCTTTTGCCTCAACCACCGTGATTTCAGATCCCAGAGCGTGATAGACCGTCGCCATTTCCAGCCCCACAATACCACCCCCAATGATCAGCATTCTACCAGGAATCTCTTTCAAAGAGAGGGCACCGGTCGACGTGATAATACGCTCATCCCTCGGAATCCCGGGGATCATGATCGGTTCGGAACCAGCAGCAATAATGGCACTGTCAAAACTGATCACCTGGGTGCTGTCCTCCCCGGCCACTTCAATGGCGCTTTCCGAGATAAATTTCCCGTGGCCATTGACAATGGAGATTTTTCTTTGTTTGGCCATACCCAGCAGGCCGCCGGACAATTGGGAAACCACACTGTCTTTCCACTCCTGCATCTTGTCCAGCTGCAGTTTTGGCGCCTCGAAACCGACGCCAAATTTACTGGCCTCCAGCGCTTCTTCGATTATTTTTGCAACGTGCAGCAAGACTTTAGAGGGGATACAGCCCACATTGAGGCAAACACCGCCAATGACCGGGAAACGCTCAATCAGAATTACTTTCTTACCCAGATCCGCCGCCCGGAAAGCCGCTGTGTAGCCTCCGGGGCCGCCCCCCAGGACAACCACTTCCCCATGTTGATCCGCATCCTTTGGGGTTTCAGTTGCTGCCTGTGGTTCAGAATCGGCAGCCATCGTTTCCGGGCTCCGGACAGCTGCCGCTGTTTCGACGGCTGGGGCTTCTGACACCTGACCTGCAGCCTGTTCAAGGCTCAGGATGATCGTATTTTCAGAGACTTCATCCCCCACTTTGACAAAGACCTCTTTCACAATGCCGTCACAGGGCGCAGGGATATCCATGGAGGCTTTATCACTCTCCAATGTAATCAGCGGATCCTCTTTCTTAATCACCGAGCCCGCTGACACAAGAATTTCAATGATAATGACATCTTCAAAGTCACCAATATTTGGAACTCTAACTTCCGTGATATTTTCCATAATGATCCTTTGTTGATTCAAGCGGACAATATGATTGCAGGCAAAAGTTGAGCTACAGCATTTTTCGAATGTCGCTCAGCAGTTCACAAATATGGGCCAGGACCCTTGCTGCCAAAGCGCCATCCACCACCCGGTGATCATAGGATAGTGAGAGGGGGAGGATTAAGCGCGGTATAAACTGGCCGTTCTGGTAAATCGGTTGGATGGCCGCCCGGGGAACACCCAAAATAGCGACTTCGGGAGCGTTGACAATCGGCGTGAATCCGGTGCCGCCGATTCCCCCTAAATTGGAGATCGTAAAACAGCCCCCCTGCATATCTTCCCGCTTGATCCCGCCCGTGCGGGACTTGAGCGTGATGTCTCTCATTTCAGCGGCTATTTCCTGCAGGTTCTTCTGGTCAACGTCTCTAATAACCGGCACCAGCAGGCCGTTTTCAGTATCCACCGCCATCCCGATATGAAAATATTTCTTCAGGATCAAATTCTCGCCTTCAGGGTCCAAGGAAGCGTTCAAGACCGGGAACTTCTTCAGGCCACTGACAATCGCCTTGAATAAAAAAGGCATCAGGGTCAGCCGGTCACTCTTTTCTTTGGCTGCGTCATTGTGTTTTTTACGAAACTCCTCCAGATCGGTGATATCGGCATTGTCAAAATGGGTCACATGGGGTATCGTGATCCAGTTTCGATGCAGATTGCGGGCGGATATTTTTTGAATCCGCTTCATCGGCTGTACCTCGATCTCCCCGAATTTGCCAAAATCCACGACCGGGGCAGTCGGCATTTGCAGGCCTTCCTTTTTTTCTTTTTTCTTGTCAATCGCCTTGATGACATACTTCTCAACATCATCTGTCGTGATTCTACCCCTGCGGCCGCTGCCAACCACTCTGTTCAGATCAACACTCAGTTCTCGTGCCAGTTTGCGGACCGCAGGGCCTGCATGAAAGTCCAGCTGGCCGGATTTTAACGCCTCGGAGGGGTGTGGGTGTCCTGGATCATCCGCAACAACGCCTGCCTCGGTTTCCAGTATCACAATCGGCGATCCTTCGGAGACAAGAGATCCCATTTCAACGAGAATCTCTTTCACAATCCCCGCAAATGGAGACGGAATATCCATCGACGCTTTCTCACTCTCCAACGTGATGAGTGAATCCTCAAGAGACACTTTATCCCCAGGAGAAACCAGGATATCAATGACTTCAACATCCTGAAAATCACCGATATCCGGGACCTGAACCTTTTGTAGTGTTGACACTGGACCTCCCGCTTGAATGTGATTAAACAGTCAATGTCATTAACTTAAGAATATTTACGATTGGCAACTCCCCCTTCGAAGGGGGCCGGGGGGATGTTTTTCAACGCAATGCAGGCAAACATCCCCCTTACCCCCTTCGAAGGGGGAATATCTGACTCAAACTCAGCTTAAGTTAATGACATTGATTAAACAGTTGTTGGTGAGGGTTTTTCCGGATCGATATTAAATTTTTGCATCGCTGCTGTGACCACCGCAGTAGATATTTTTCCTTCGTCCGCCAGGCTTTTCAGAGCGGATACCACCACCCAATAGCGGTCGACTTCGAAAAACGCCCTGAGTGACTCGCGATCATCGCTGCGGCCAAAACCGTCTGTACCCAAAGCGATGAACCGCCTGGAAATAAACGGTTTAAGTTGATCAGCAAAGCTTTTAATATAGTCAGTGGATGCGACGATGGGCCCCGGAAACGGAGCCAGACACTGATCCACATAGCTTTTTTTTGGGGGTGACTCCGGATGCAACCGATTATAGCGTTCGATTTCCAACCCATCCCGCCTTAACTGGGTAAAACTGGTCACGCTCCAGACATTCGCGCTGACATCATAACTCTCTTCCAGTATCTTGCCCGCTTCGAGCACCTCACGTAGAATCGCGCCACAACCCAGCAGTTGAATGGCGTGTTGATTATCTGCAGCACCACTCTTGAGCAGGTAGATCCCCTTGCAAATCCCCTCTTCGACCCCCTCCGGCATCGGTGGGTGGGTATAATTTTCATTCATGACGGTGATGTAGTAAAACACTTTCTCCCTATTTCGATACATGCGCTGCAGCCCATCATGCAGGATAACCGCCAGTTCATAAGCATAGGTGGGGTCGTAGGTAATACAGTTGGGAATCGTTGAAGCCAGGATATGACTGTGACCATCCTGATGCTGCAGCCCCTCTCCTTCCAAGGTCGTGCGCCCGGATGTACCGCCGATCAGGAATCCGTTCGCCTGGGCATCACCTGCCAGCCAGGCGAGGTCTCCACACCTCTGGAAACCAAACATTGAATAGTAGATATAAAAAGGGATCATCGGAATACCGTGATTGGATCCGGAGGTACCGGCCGCAATCCAGGAGGAGAAGGCCCCGGCCTCAGTAATACCCTCTTCCAGCATCTGCCCTTCCAGATCTTCGCGGTAGTACATGACCTGCTCGGAATCCATTGGTTCGTATAGCTGACCACTGGCGGCATAGATTCCAAACTGGCGAAACATCCCTTCCATACCAAAGGTTCTGGCCTCATCCGAGACAATCGGTACCACATGCTTTGCAAGTTCCTTGTCCCGCATCAAGGTGTTCAGCATACGGACAAAGGCCATCGTGGTAGAATTTTCCCGATCGCCGGTCCCTTTGATTTGTGATGCAAACGCCTGCAAATCAGGTATCTTCAAAGAGTCCCGTACCGGGGTTCGTTGGGGTAGAAATCCGCCCAGCTTTTTGCGGCGTTCCTGCAGATAGATCATCTCAGGGCTGTCATCCGCCGGTTTGAAAAAAGGGGTGTCACCCAGATCAGCATCAGAAATCGGAATATTAAAACGGTCACGAAAGGATTTGAGAGCCTTTTGGCCCATTTTTTTCTGCTGATGGGTGATATTCTGACCTTCGCCCGAGATGCCCATACCGAACCCCTTCACCGTTTTGGCCAGGATAACGGTGGGTTGGCCTTTGTGCTTGACTGCTTCTGCGTAAGCCGCATACACCTTCTGTACATCATGACCGCCAAAATACAGGCGCCAGATATCCTCATCTGATTTTTCAGCCACCATTTTCATCAGATCGGGATGGGCACCAAACAGATGTTCGCGGGTGTACCCCCCTCCCCTGGCAATATAGTTTTGAAAATCGCCATCCACCACCTCGGCAAGACGATTTCTGAGTAGTTTTTTGTCGTCCTGTTCAAAAAGAGGGTCCCAGGCAGAGCTCCAGACAAGCTTGATTACGTTCCACCCATGACCATGAAAATCAGCTTCCAGCTCCTGAATAATTTTGCTGTTCCCCCGCACCGGGCCATCCAGCCGTTGCAGATTACAGTTGATCACAAAAATCAAGTTGTCCAGTTTCTCCCTGGCCGCCAGCGATACGGCTCCCAAAGATTCCGGTTCATCCATCTCACCATCGCCCATAAAAGCCCAGACTTTGCGATCTCCGCTGTTTAAGATATGACGGTTTTCCAGGTACTTCATAAACCTGGCCTGATAGATCGCCAGCATGGGGCCCAGTCCCATGGAGACAGTCGGGAATTGCCAGTAATCCGGGCTTAACCAGGGGTGGGGATAGGATGATAGACCCTTGCGGCTGATCTCCCTGCGAAATCCATGCAGTTTTTCTTCGGTCAGCCGACCTTCCAGAAAGGACCGAGCGTAGATACCAGGCGCACAGTGTCCCTGTATATAGAGAAGATCGCCACCATGGGTCTCAGTCGGCGCATGGAAAAAGTGGTTGAAACCAACTTCATAGAGCGCCGCCGAAGACGCAAAACTGGCGATATGCCCACCCACACTGGCTGTGGAGCGGTTAGCCTGAATCACCATGGCCATGGCGTTCCACCGGATCAAGGCCAGAATTCTGGACTCCATTTCCAGATCACCGGGATTTTTTTCTTCCTGATCCAGCGGGATTGTATTCAGGTAGGCAGTGTTAGCACTAAACTGCAAACGGGTTCCAGAGCGGCGGGCTTTATCAATCAGCTTATCGAGGATGAAGTGGGCCCGTTGCGGCCCCTCCCTTTTTAAGACAGATTCCAGAGCATCCAGCCATTCCTGGGTTTCTAAAGGGTCAATATCGTCGCGCTTTGGTTGTTCGGCCATAAAATCTTCTCCAGAAAAACGGATTGGTTGGCCAACAGGCTCCATGCCAAGTCCATACTTGCAAGACTCTTTTCACTTTTCAGATAAAGTGACGTTCATCCTTGAAATGATGGCGCTGAGAAAAAAATCCCGGGCATTTAAAAAAGTCTAAAAACTGTTGCCAGCCGGTACCCACGTAAATGGCCATGACAACGGGAGATATAGAGTGGAAACGGATGGTACTTTGGAGTAAAACCCTACCCTATATCATAAAAAAGCGATTATTGAGTGTCAAGTTATTTCACACAATATCATCAGGATAGCCAGAAGAGATATTTTCCGCATGTTTTCTGAATTTGAAACGTATTAATATGTAAGGGTTAAGAGAGAAAATAGTGGGATCCTGGTTGATAGAGCGGGTTCCCTGTATGTCATCCAGTTATCTGGAATTGATTGCGATAATGGCTTCGTCTTCAACGATAAGTATTCTGGCTTTATTCATGGTTATGTTTCGTTGATGTTGAATTTGATGATGAATCTGGTTCCATTGTCACTTTCCAGGTTAATTGATCCGTTGAGCTGATTTTCAACCAAGGTACGAACCAGCTTCAGTCCCAACGTATCGGAGTTCTTCCAATCCAGTCCTTCAGGCATTCCAATTCCATTATCTGCATACTCTAATTCGATTTGATCTTCTGTCTTCTGCAAGTTGATTTTGATTTCACCATCCTCGGTGACAGGAAAAGCATATTTAAACGAATTTGTAATCAGTTCATTAATAATTAAGCCAATTGGCGATGCCTGTTTGGCTCCGATCGAAATATTTTCTGCTTCGACTTTCAAGTTCACCTGGCTGCCAATTCTGTAATTTCGAGCTACATCATGACCCAGTTTCGATAAATAGATATTCATATCGATGGCTGACAGGTTTTCAGACTGATACAGTGTTTCATGAATGGCAGACATTGCCTGCACTCGGCTCTGACTATCTGACAAAGCCGCTTTTAAACTCTCATCTTCCATGCTATTGGCTTGCAAATTGAGCAAGCTCGCAACCACAGTCAAATTATTCTTAACCCGGTGATGGATTTCCTGGAGCAGGGTTTCTTTTTCTTTGAGGGATGCTTTGATAAGTTCTTCATTTTTCTTCTTTTCGGTGATGTCCATAATAGTGCCTTGTACCCGGACAACTTTGTTGTTCATCAGTGTCAATTTCTTACCTGCTGGCGTAACAATATCTCTTTCCGGGATATGACCAAGATACGGATTGGGAGGAGTTTGTTCAGTAGTTGGGACATATACGCCTCCATGTTCAGAAGCCCAATATCGTAGTGCAATGTCTTTATTGAAATTGGTTAAAGCCTCTTTTTTGGCAAGCGATAAAGTATGATCACCTTCTCTGAAATAATTCCACGTAAATGATATTGCAATGATGATGACCAAAACAACTACTGAAAGCGAAGAATAAATATACAGAGCTGTAAGGTGCAACTCACGAGATTTACGTTTTATCGATATTGCCATGTTTTTATTTTATTTTATATTTAGTACCTAAACGGAAACTCGATTTTTTAGACGATTTTTGTAATGATACTTTTTCAGCTCATTTTAAAATTTTCGGTCTTAGGGATCGTACAATTAGATATTAGCTCCTTACATATTGAAATTACATTAAGTTTTTTCTAAAAGCCAATCGCTAATGCCTTAACCCTTTTTCCATCTTAAGTTACGATATTAAATTTGATGATGAACTTTGTTCCGTTATTACTTTCCATGTCTATAGCGCCTTCGAGTTGATTTTCAACCAAAGTACGAACAAGTTTAAGACCTAAAGTACTAGAGTTTTTCCAATCTAATCCAACAGGCATTCCTATACCGTTATCCATTACGGTCAACTCAAGTTCTTTATCAAGTTTCTTTACGCTCACCGTTATTTCACCGTTCAGGTTGTCAGGAAAAGCATATTTAAGTGAATTTGTAATCAATTCATTTGTAATCAAGCCAAGTGGATAGGCCTGATTAATGCTGATGGGTGAATACTCAACATTATTATTCAGCTTAACTTTTCGATGATCTGTGGCGTATGTTTGAAATATGGAGTTAGTTATCTTTGACAAATAGGACTTCAAATCAATTTCAGATAGGTTTTGTGATCCATGCAGCGTTTCATGCACAGCTGACATAGCGTGGACCCTGCTTTGACTATCCTTTAAAACATCTTTAATTTGTTCATCCTGAATATTATTTGACTGAAGTTTAAGCAAACTGGTAATGACTTGCATATTGTTTTTGACACGGTGATGAATTTCCTGAAGGAGGATTTCCTTTTCCTTGAGGGAAGACTTAATTTGATCATCAACCCGTCTTTTCTCGGTGATATCATTCATTACAATTAGTGAAGAACCACTCAGTGGAACCATATAAAATTCACATAATTTTTTACTCTTGTCCTTTATGGTCCATTCCCATTCCTGCATTTCAATATCAGAATTCGTGGCCTGCGCTTTTTCTATCGCTTCCATCCATGATTTTTGAACTTGTTCCCTGTATTCCTCATCGGGGTAGCATGTTTTCCACCATTTATCCGCCGTTGAAACATCTTTCAACGTATAACCAAAAAGCTCGGTGAATTTATCATTAAAAAACTCAATATCCTGATTGTCATCTGTTATGACCATTGGGAAAGGAGATTTTTCAATCATCCTCCTCAACTGTCTTTCCCTCTCTCTCAATGCTTTTTCTGCCTCATTCCGTTTTACAATATGGTCCCATTCTCTTAAAATCCGCTCAACGACACGGGGCATATCTTTGAATATGGACTCTGATTTAACAATATAATCCAAAGCACCCTGTTTAATCGCTTGAACAGCCATTTTTTCATCACCGTAACTCGTCATCACAATCATTGGAAAAGTGGGCTTTTGCTCGTTACGGGTCAGGAGTTGGATCCCTTTTCCATCAGGCAACAACATGTCTGCAACGACTATATCAGGAATAGATGTATTTAAAAAATCATAGGCACTTTGCAGAGAGTTGGCATATCTCACCTGATATCGGTCAGAATGTTCTTCAAAACTTCGCCCTATAAGCTCTGCATGGGCATCGTCGTCTTCTACTAATAGTATATTGACTAGCTTGTTATTCATTTTTTGATTTTTAATTGATTCATAAGTCCGCAAAATAAAGTATTTTGTAACTAATCAGCTTGCGCCCCGCCAAGGGGATCATAATTCAAAACACGCATGAATCCATCCGTAGAGCCAAGTGTTTCATCAGAAACGCGTTGGGAAAACGTCCTGTTTTCCATCGTTTTGAATCATGATCCCCTCGACTCAGGCGATGCAGTGAATAGTTACAGCATTTTAAGGTTTTTGATTCCAGGCCAACCAGTAAAATCCCAGATCATCTATCAATTGACTAAATTTTTCAAAATCTACAGGTTTAACTAAATAACTGTTGACATGATAGTCATAGGCTTTAGCCAAATCAGAATCTGCTTTAGACGTGCTTAGAATAACGATAGGTATCGATTTTAAACTTTTACTGGACCTGATTTCTTTTAAGACTTCCAAACCATCAACTTTTGGAAGGCGTAAATCCAAAAGTATGATATGAGGAACAGGGCTGTCTTGTGGGTCCTGATACTTTTCTCTGCGCAATAAATAGTCGAGAGCTTCCTCGCCATCCATCACGTGATGGATAACATTTGCTATCCGATGATTCTCGAAGCTTCGTTTCACTAGTTCAGCATGATCTTCGTTATCTTCGACCAACAGAATATTTAAAGGTTCTCCATTCATCTATTCTCCAATAAAATGATACTTCAGGATGGTTCCGCAATCGTAAAACAAAAAGTTGAGCCCTTTTCTTCTGGCGCTGATTCCACCCAGATGCGGCCGCCATGAATTTCAATTACCCTTTTGACAATCGCCAATCCAATACCAGTTCCTTCTACATTCCGGTCGAGCTTATCAAACAGGCCAAAAATCTTTTCTCGATATTGTGGCTTTATACCAATTCCATTGTCCTTTACATAAAAGATAATTTCATCTTCCTCTTGACGGGTCCCAATCACAATCTTCGCCTGCTCCTCGGGACTTGAAAACTTAGCCGCATTGTCCACCAGGTTCTCCATCACTTCCAACAGCCTTGTAATATCACCTTTTATTTCAACAGCGTCAGCATTGATTTCGGTATGAACTTCTTTTAATAATAATCGTCCAGCGACACTATCGACTGCTTTTTGAGCGAGTTCTGCAAACAAGATGCTGCCGGGTTGACTAACCAAGCGACCAATCCTGGACAGTTCAAGTAATTCGTCCAGCAAACGCTGCATTTTATCGGCGGCATTTGAGATGCGGTTGATGTCTGAATTCATCCGGTCAATGTTTCCTTTTACAGCATCGCTTGCCAGCATGCCTAAAAATCCCTTTATTGTAATCAGGGGGCTTTTGAGGTCATGTGAAACGGTGTAAGTAAATTGTTCCAATTCAGCATTTTTTGATTCCAGATCTTTGACCAAAGCCTCCCGCTCCATTTCTGACTTTTTTCGCTCCGTAATGTCCTTTTGAAGATTAGAACGCATTTCGTTGATTCCTGAAACAAGTATGTCCAGTTCGTCTATTTTACTTCTTCCTCGCTTGTTACGATTCAAGACCAGTCGTTTTTCTAATTGACTGAATGACAAACCCGAAACGTATTCTGCAAGGGTTACTAAATGCCTTGTTACCAGATAGTAGAACAGGAAAAAAACAAATACGGAGACCAGAAAGATATTAACCAACTGGCTTAACAAAATTAAAAACCCTTTGTTCAAAAGCCGCTGATAGACCTCACTTAGATTAGCAGCCACAATCAATGTGCCGAGTTGAACATCTTTATCGTTGTGCAGATAGGATAATTTGAATTCCTTACGAATTACATTTGATTGTTTAAAAGTCCCGGAAAAAAGCAATTGACTGGTTTTTGATTGTATTTCGAGATACTGCATATCCGGCAGCTGTAAAATTCCATCCGTTTGTATCTTCAGCAATTCATTATCTGTCACCCACAAGCTATTGACAATGCTGTCGACATAACTCAATTCGATCTGGTGCATGTTGTTTTCAATACTTTCCATATCGTTTCTATATTCAAGATACAGTCGAGCGGACGTACTGATCAAAGTTATGACTGAACTGAATACCAGAATGAACAAAATGAGCCGACGCGCGATATAACGCTCGAATGTTTTTGATTCTTTTCCAGGAAGATCTTCCATTGAGGGTCCCACAATTTATTTTTCCAGAAACTCAGCCATGATTTGGCCATAGGTACCATCGCTCTTCATGTTTTTGAAAGCCTGATCGAGCAAGGGGACGAGTCTTTTATGTCTCTTGTTAAGATACAAAAACATTTCCCTGATCGCTAAAGGAGGTTCGAGCACTTTAATTGAGTCATACCTGTTCTTTTTTATGATCCAATTTCCTTCATATTTGGAATATACAACAAGATCCACTCTACCTTTATCCAACATATTAAATAACAGACGCTGGTTTTTTACTCTAAACAATGTCTTTGCATCTTTCAAATTCTTCTCCAGTATCTTCCAACCCCTGACGATGGCAAGGTTATATGAAGTCAGGCTTGACCAGCCCTCGGGCCTGATATCTATGTTCCTGGTAAATGCTGAAAACTCATAGTCAATAATTTTTTCCGGAACTTGAATAAGGTTTGAATACAGCCTATCTAAACCTGAAATCCTTACAAAATCGCCATCATCTATACCCATATTTGCATTGAATATAGACCGTTCTGCTGGTAAGTGGGAAATCCTGACAGTTCTTCCTACTCTTTTAAATCCTTCAATGATGATTAAATCATATAACCCCTTCTGATCTTCAGTTGAAAGCGGAGGTCCTGAAAATGTGTTTAAGGTCAGAACTGTTTCTGCATTAATTGTCTGAAAAGAAACAATCGAAATAAAAAGGATTTTTAACAAAATCAGAATTGAGTGTTTTTTCTGCATGGATTTAACCGTTGGCTCCATCCAGCACTTCCCGTATGGCTATTCCAAGTTGATTCTGTGAAATGGGTTTCATCAACAATTTTTTGATTCCCATGGCTTTTGCTTTTTCGTCGTTTATCAGTTCGCTGAAACCAGTGCAGAGGATTATGGGCAGGTTTGGCTGAATGGTTAACATCTGCCTGGCCAGCTCAACGCCAGTCATTGACGGCATTGTCATATCAGTGATAACCAGATCAAAACGGTCCGGCTGGGAGCTGAAAACGTCCAGTGCTTCCAAGCTACTTATTTTTTTGATTATCTGATAACCCAACGCCCGTAACATGCCTTCTTCGAGTTCGGCAATGACAGGCTCGTCATCAACCAGTAGAATTGTCTCATGCCCGGAAATTGCTGTTTCACTTATCTTCTCTGTCGGGGGCTCTCTTTCATCCACGATCTGCGGCAGAAATACGTCAAAATCAGAACCTCTGCCAGGTTCACTGGAGACCTTTATTCTTCCCCCGTAACTTGCAACAATACCCGCCACGACTGAAAGTCCCAGACCGGTTCCCCTCGACTGGCCCTTGGTGGTGTAATAGGGGTCAAATATTTTTTCCAGAACCTCGTGATTCATGCCTACACCGGTATCCGAGACCGTTAAACGGATATATTTCCCTGGTATCAGGCTGTCTTTACCAATATCTTCCGTGTTCAGTTCTACCGCTTCCAGTTTCACAACCATGATTCCCCCCCTCTCCTGCATGGCATGAAAGGCGTTTGTTGTCAGGTTCATGACAATCTGGTGGATCTTGATGGGATCTGCCATCACCATTCCACTGTTTCTGGAAATCTGCTGTTTGATCTCGATCGTTGCAGGCAGGCTGGATCTTAACAGTTTTATGGCTTCTTTCGTGATCAGCTGGATTTCGACCGGTTGCAGCTCCTGGTTGCTTTTGCGGGCGAACGTCAATATCTGCTGTACCAGCTCCTTGGCACGTTTTGAGGCTGTTAAAATGGAAGAAACGTACTTATGGTTTTTTTCTGATTCTGCTATATTCCTCAGGGCCATATTGGCATAGCCCATGATCGGCTGAAGAATGTTATTGAAATCGTGCGCGATACCGCCGGCCAATGTCCCGATTGCTTCCATTTTCTGCATCTGCAGCATCTGTTCCTGCATGATTTTTTTTTCAGTCTCATTTCTATGGCGCTGAATCGCCAATGCATAGAGTTCCCCAATCTGTTCGACAGCCTTCAGATCATTTTCAGAATAATCTCCCGTGTTGTTCGCCAATACAATCTGACCAGAGAGTCTTTCCTGAATAAACACGGGAACAGACAGATAATTGGCGATAGATATGTCCCCTCTGGGGAGGCTTCCATTTTCAAGCTGATTGGCAGCCAGGTTTTTATAAAAAGATTTCGGGCAATCCGGATCAGCTACTCTTGACTTCAGGGATGGGTTTTCTTCACTGCCGGCATTGATAGCCTTCATCAATGACTCCCGATCGATGTTCTCATCGGCCCCAGAAGAAGTTGCAATAATCCTGTGATCCCCTTTTTGCGGATCGACAACTGAGATATCGCCATAACCGCTTTGTGTAATTTCCTGGGAATGCTCCAGGATCATCTTTGAGAATGATTCAATGGTTTTTGAAGACGATATCAGACTTGTGGAAATTTCTGCCAGCATTGAATTGATTTTTGACTCCCTCGCCAGTTTTTCCTCAGCCTTTTTCCTTTCGGTAATATCTACAAAACTGCAGGCAAATTGAATCCCTCGAATATGGTAGGCACTGACCTCGAAATGCTTGTCGATTTCCATTACATAGCTGTCAAATTGGATTGGCGCGCCGGACTTGACTACCTTGCCATAGGTATCAATCCAGTATCTTTCGGTATTGGGCATGACCTCTAGAACTGTTTTCCCTTGAATATCAGCAGCTTTTAGATTTGTCTGTCGTTCAAACGCGGGATTGACACTTAAAAAGCGGTAGTCCCATGGGGCTCCCTGATCATCAAATATCATTTCATGAACGGCAAATCCATCAGCCATCTGATTGAACAGATCACGATATCGTTTTTCGCTTTCAAGCAGATCTTTTCCTGCCAGTTTCCTGGCGACATCTACTCTGGCGGTATAAATGGCTATTTCCAGCGTAACTCTGAGTTCATTCATTTGAAACGGTTTTTGAATATATCCCAGAGGTTGCGTATGTTTTGCTCTTTCTGTTGTTGCCTTATCTGAATAGGCGGTCAGGTAGACAACCGGAATGTCAAACAGTCTGCGGATTTGACTGGCAGCCTCAATCCCGTCCATTTCTCTCTGCAGGTTGACATCCATTAATATCAGATCCGGTTTTTTCACTCCAGCCTCTGAAATGGCTTCCTCCCCGGAACTGATCATGGCACACACCTCATAACCCAGCTGCAGGAGGTTACTCTGGATCTCCATGGCAACAATACTTTCATCTTCAACGATTAGAATTCTGGCTTTTTCCATCATGACGTTTCGTTTAAGGTGAACTTAATTTTAAAAATCAAACCGTTTTGAGAAACCATCTCGATTGATCCCGCGAGTTGATTTTTGACCAGCGTGTGTACCAGATGAAGTCCAAGTGATTCTGATTTCTCCCAGTCCGACCCTTCGCACATCCCCACACCGTCATCAGCAACGATCAGTTCCATTTCCTGATCCAGTCTTCTTAAGCTTACGTTTATGCAACCTTTCCTGTCAGTTGGAAAAGCATATTTTAGAGAGTTTGTTAACAGTTCAGTCACGATTAATGATAGCGGCGTGACCTGTTTAGCGGCGATCTGGATGCCTTCTGCATGAATCTCCAATTTGATATCCGGACCAGCAGAAAAGCTTTTTAAAATAGTATTTCCAAGTGCAGATAGATAGTCCTGCATGTTAATGGAAGAAAAGCGGTCAGAGTGTGAGAGTGTTTTATGAATCAATGATATCGTCTGCACTCGGAGTCTACTGTCTTGAAGGGCATCTCTGGCATTTCCGCTGGTAACTTTATCGATCTGGAGATTAAGCAGGCTGGAAATGATCGCCATATTGTTTTTAACTCGGTGATGAATCTCCCGGAGCAACGTCTCCTTTTCTTGCAGAGAGTCCTCAAGCTGAGATTGAACCTTGTTCCGCGTCTCAATCTCTAATCTGAGTTTTTGATTCACATCCATTAAACTGATTTCACTTTGTTTCAAACTTCTGGACATCAATCCATATGGTTTTTCCAGTCCCAATTCAATGACAGCCTTATAAATCAGGTAATATGAAACAATCTTAAAAATATGTCCCACCAGGTTTGAAAGGCCGTCTATATTAACGTACAATGTGAAGGCCAGCTCGGAAAATATCGTCAATATCAGGGATATGAGTAATAACCTGAAGACCTGTTTTTCAAAAAGTCCCCGAATTTTAAAAAGTTGAAGGATGGTGACAAAAAGAATTAGAGAAATAATGTACTCACTTGTCTTTTTGAACGGAGTTAAACCGGATCCCTCAATCAAGCACTCCGGAAATATCTCCAAATAGAATATTGAAAGCAATAAAATAGTCGTTACAAACACATACCCCAGAAAAACAAGCGTGGTATTACACTTTCGCTGGATAAAATGAAACACCAGAAAAAGCGACAAACTCTCCATAAATCTGGCTGCGATCCATAGTTGCGTTGGCAGATCGGCACCATACCCGACAAATACCCCCATCCCCTTATAAGACAACATATGCAGCAGATCAATAAAACCAACAAACAGGTAGGCATAGCCTATAATTAAAATCAGTCTGTTTTTTGAAAATCTGCGGGAATTCCAGGCAAAAAAGAAAACCCCGATCGCAAACACAATACTGAAGGACTCAACAAGGCTATGGTACAATAGGTAGTTGTAGAAGGATGTCAGGCAGACACCAATCAAAGCTGTTGAAAATGTGATAGAACTGTCGCCTATATATCCTTTCATCAATAACTCTGGTCTATGTATTTGAGGAAAAACGACATCATGGATAACACTAAAGCACAGGTATCTCGAAAAGAGAACAATACTACCAGCAGATCCGCGATCGTTTAGTTTTGTGGTGTTTCCGTTTTGTGCAGAACTTTAAAAGGTCAGCTGACTTTGCGCGTCATATTATCTGGAGAGACATCCTGCTCACACGGTAAAAGGATACAAAAAGTCGCTCCTCCTGCCAAATTATTTTCAATCCAGATCCTTCCCATGTGCGACTGAATGATTTCCCGACAAATCGTAAGCCCCAGGCCGGTACCCCCATAAGAATTAATTGTTTTACTGCTTTGCACAAATTTATCAAAAATGGATTCCAGCTCATTTTCGGGAATACCGGGTCCCTCGTCTCTCACAGTCAGATGGAGCGCCGGAACCATTGCAGAATTAAACGTTTCATCCCCCGCTGCCAGACGGCCCAATTCATAAGCAATTGTTATTTTTCCACCGGGGGGAGAGAATTTAATGGCATTAGACAGCAAATTACGGACAACCTGGCGAATTTTTTCAGGATCACACACCAGTTTCATGCTTTCCGGAGGTTCGGCATAAACGATGTCAATACCTTTTTCCACCAGTGTTGAACTGCTTTCATTCACAGTACTGTTCAGAATCATGCCTATGCTGGTTTCGGACATCTGATAGTCCATCTTTCCTGATTTCAGTTTCGACAGATCCAGGAGATCATTTAAGATATTCAGTAGCGAACTGCCACTCTCTGTAATGGTTTTAAAATAATGGATGATTTTGTCGTTCGGGATAAGACCGGTCTTGTTCAGACCAAATCTGGCAAAGCTGAGTATATGATGGAGGGGATTTCGAAGTTCATGTGAAATATTTGCCAGAAAATCGGATTTCATCTGGTTGGCCGATTCAGCTTTCTCTTTTGCAATTTCCAGTTCAGCTGTACGCTCTATGACCTTTCTTTCAAGTTCAAGGTGCATTGCCCGCAAATCGTCCACAGCCTGCTTCCGTTCCAGTTCTATTTTAGCCGCGTAGAGGGCCATCTCCACCATGACTTTCAGGTCTCTGTCCTGAAAGGGTTTTAAAATGTATCCATAGGGCAGTGTCAATTTAGCCCGTTCCAGTTTATCCTCTTCAGCATATGCTGTCAGAAAAATGAGAGGAATCTCTGAAACGGATCGAATCCGACTCGCAGCTTCAATACCGTCCATTTCACCTTTGATCCGAATGTCCATCAGGACAAGATCGGGTTTTGCTTCCTTTGTTTTATTAATAGCCCCCTCACCGGTATTCTCAATGCCGATGACAAAGTATCCCAGACGTTCCAGGGTACTTTGAATTTCCATGGCCACAACAGCTTCGTCTTCAACTACTAATATCTTTGCAGTCATTTTTGGGTTTTCTATTAGATGTTTGATGAATATTGAAAATGTTTCAATTGCACAAGATATTGTTCAGTTCAGTCCTTCAACATTGATTAGCTGCACCGGATCTTTATTGAAGATTGTAATGCCCTGGTAGAGAGAGGTATCTCTGTATATTTTCGGCAAGGGCAGAATTGGTAAATTTGCGTGGTGCAGAATCTGGTTTATGATTAACCCCTGTCTTGCTCCCCCGTTTTTGATAATCATCACGCTTGCTGCCCTGTGGCTGTCTCCAGTGGCTTCTTTTTGAAAGATATTCCCGGTATCAACCAGAGGAATAAGGCCCCCATTGTGTTGGTAGCAGTTTTTTTGTTTAACCGAAACGATGTCTGCTTCACTGTAGTCGATAAACGACTCCACATAATCTTCGGGGAAGGCCAGGTTGAGATCGTCGATACTCACAATGATACAGGCCAGGGAGACATTATTTTTTTGGAAGGAAAATTCACAGGTGCATCCCCTGCCGGGCTCAGTTATAATCCGGCACTTACCCTGCAGTTGCTGTGTTGCCTCCTGAACTGCATTCATTCCGACTCCACGGCCAGCATTGTCATCCAGGCCGTCAGCTGTCGAGACCCCTTGTAAAAACAATAATTCCAGAATGTCAGCCTCTGTCATCTGCTCCGGCTGCCCGACCTGTAGAATCCCATCTTCAACCACTTTTACGGCCAGTTTCCGGGTATTAATACCACGCCCATCATCAGAAACGGTCAGTCGTATGTGCAGCGCATCTTCAGTTAACTCAACCGATATTCTGCCGGCAGGGTCTTTTTCAGCTTCAACGCGTTCAGCAGGCATTTCGATGCCGTGAATAATGGCATTTTTGAGGACATGGTTGAGTATTTCGTGAATCCCATTCCAGAACTCGCGATCCGCTTTAACCTGGTGATCCTTGAAACAAAAATCGGCCTCTTTTTCGTACTCTTTTGCCAGTTTTGGAATCAGCCGTTCATAGCGGGACAGATTCAGGGGCACTTTTTTGATCTGCTGGTGGGTACTTAAAAAGTCATTGTAAACAGCACCTGCCTCCATTAATTCTTCACTGTTCAGCGACGTCGACAGTGTATAAAATAATTCCTGTACTTTTTCTGCCAGCTGTTTGTAGCCATCGAGTGAAACAGACAGATATTCATCCTTTTTTCGGTGCCTGATCTCCCCATTGTCGACACTTCGATTTCTAATTAATCGGTCCAGATCGGCTGCCTGGTCACTGATAAAAATTCCGGCCTTCTTGATCGCGGAGTCTATTTTTTCCTGCCAGTTGTCAAGGCTCAATTGAGACTCCGGTTGAGCCTCAAACTGTTCCAGCATGTCCTCGATTTTATAAATAAACTGTTTTATCATCCCGGACAGAGATTCAGTAAAGACAAGACGGTTTTCTGCCAGCGGCCGGGTCAGGTCCTCCATTCGATGGCATAATTCTTTGGCCGGTTGCGCCAGAAAACCGCAACTGCCCTTCAAGCCATGAATTTTATTCCCCAGGAGCCTCAGGTTTTCGTTATAGATTTGTAGATTCCGATTAAACAGAAATTCGCTGTACTCCTCCAGGTTAAAGCCCCCCTCATCCGGGAAGGCAAACACTTCCAATGATTTGACCAGGTCAAGAATTTCTGCCGCCAGGTTTTGAGCGTCTGTCAAAATACTCTCCTGCATTTCCGAGTCAATGATAACAGCGTTTGACAGTGCTTGTTTCTGATCTTCAATTTTTTTGCCCTGATTTTCCATTTTCTTTGAAACCAGATCCAGTTGATCACCCACGCTGACGGGCATTAAAGTCCCTTCCTGCCAGGGGCCCTCAGAATTATAGGAAAAGTGAATCGAAAAATGGTGTTCGGCCCCTTCGTCGTCTATCAATTCTATGTCCACAGGAAATGGAATATCCTCCTGCTGATCAAAGGAGAAAGAAAACAGGGCCGATGCGGAAGGATCTACCAGGTACTGCAGAAAGTCGGGCCCTGATTCAGGCTTTTCATTAATTGCCGGTAGATATCTCCGGGCATTCTGATCAACATGTACCAGGCGGCAGCTCTTATCAATACGAATCATCATCCGCTGATCGCTGTGATCGCTTTCGTCTGCCAATTTTGAAAACGCTCCCATGTCGCGAAAAATACCCATCATCCCGGCTGGTTTTTGATCAGCACCCAGGATGACATCGGCGAACACCTGTAGCGGAACCCGTTGGCCATCCGCTCTTAAAAAATTAAATTGCAGGCCGGCAATTTTTTGGTTCGGCTGTTGAGTATCATCTCTGAACTTAAAGTAAAATTCTCCGGTCTCTTCTGCTGCCAGGAAGTTTGAAAGAGGCTGCCCTAACATTTGGTCAGGTGAGTGCCACAAAATAGTCTCAGCCGTATTTTCAACCCATGTAAAACAAAGATCATTGTCACACTCCCACAGAATATTGGGGATATCTTGCTGCCTTAAAAGCAGGCGACGATTCAGTTTCTTACTTTTTTCCTCCTCTTTGTTCAATCTGGCAAATACCTTAATCTTTGCCAGTAGTTCCTCCTCTTCAAACGGTTTGGATATGAAATCGTCAGCCCCAACCTCATAGCCCCTGAGTCGGTCCTCCAGTGACGTTTTTGCAGTGATCAGAAGGATCTTGACGTGAGACAGGGATGTATGTGATCGTACAGCCTGACAGACATCATACCCGTCTATCCCTTCCATCATTATGTCCAGAAGGATAATATCGGGCTGAAATGAGTCAAGAACCGATAACGCTTCCATTCCAGATGTGGTCGTCTGAATCTCATAAATGTCTGCCAGTATGACCGAGAGAATTTCCAAATTCTTTTGATCATCATCGACAAGCAGGATCTTTTGTTGAAGTGTCATCTATTAATCTATCGCCTCCTGCAACTGCTGAATCAATATCGAAATACGGACAGAACTGATGGCTTGAGGAAACCCCACCAACATACGGATAGTATCAATCGCCTGCAGATAAACAGTCGCCAGTTCACTGTCCAGGATCAGATTTTCAAGTCTCAGTTTTTGTAAGATATTTTCCATGGCATGGGACAACAATTCAATATCTCTGTACTCCAGCAGGTTTGCGCCTGCTTTGATTGAATGAGCCGCTCGGAACATCGAATGCACAAGTTCGCTATCCCCATGATGGGTGTTGTTTTCCAGTTTCAGGACGCCATGCTCAAGTTCTTCCAGATGATCTATTGTTTCAGCAACGAAAGTGGATACAATCTCCTCATCATCTTTGTAGTTCATGATCTCCTTAAGCTTGTCGCAGTCCAACGTTATTGATGAAGAGAGGGTAAACAAGACTTGAAATCAATTCTGATATTTTTCTATCAGCTCGATCGCCGTTTCTGCCATCTTATTCATATCCGGTTTGGCTACCTGAAAATCCGCCTTGACCGACTCCCCTTTATGCCTCAGTTCATCTGTAATAATAGATGAATATAAAATAACCGGCAGCTTTTGAAGTGCAGGGTCCTCTTTGATATTTCGAGTCAGCGTAAACCCGTCAAGCAGCGGCATCTCAATATCGGAAATAACAATATCGAGGTACTCTTTGATTCCCTTGTTTTCCGCACTCGCCTGCTCTTTCAGGTCCAGCAGATAACGGTAGGCTTCTTCACCGTTATCCACAATTATCGTTTGAAAATTAGCCGCGGTGAGGTTCTTCTCCAGCATCTTGCGGATGGTTGGTGAATCATCAGCCACCAAAGCCTTATGGGATTTGGATGAGACCACGGAGGTCTTCCAGGTTTCTTCTGCCAGGCGAGGATTAAGATCAGAAACGATATGCTCCAGATCCAGGAGTTGGATGAAGTAGTTACCCAGATCGACCATGCCGATAATTGACTTGGTATTCATATGCCGGATGAATTTTCCGGGCGGAATAAGCTTCTTCCAGGTCAGACGGTGAATTTCCACAACACCGGAAACCAGAAACCCCTGGATTGTGTTGCTGAACTGGGTCACAACGATATTTTCGTGGTCATGTTTTTTTCGTTTGATACCAAGCCAGACGCTCAAATCGATCACTGGCAACACCTGATCCCGCAACGGAATCGTCCCTAAAAAAGAAGGGTTCACTGCATAGTCCCGTGTTTCCAGGTTCGGAGACTCAATGACTTCCACAAC
>Ga0233430_1002050_pt1 | contig 24797 bp, 23 predicted proteins | sample SI_118_April2016_2_FD_179883 | JGI IMG/M metagenome (GOLD analysis project Ga0233430, IMG submission 179883) | Seawater microbial communities from Saanich Inlet, British Columbia, Canada - SI_118_April2016_150_MG | ecosystem: Environmental > Aquatic > Marine > Inlet | place: Canada: British... | reverse complement strand
TATCTAGGCTTCCCTATTCTAACAGGTAAACCTTCTGGCACAGTTACTACATTGTAAGATAGAATGTCTACATCATGGATCTTAGGAATAGTTATTGCTGGGTTGCTAGGAGTTCCGGACAGTATCGCATACACTACTGCTCCTTGATCCTCTAGTATGCCTGTTCTTAGGATTGCAGGCTGGTATTCCTTAACATTGATAATTATGTCTTCTCCAATAATATCTGAAACTGTAGGCGATGTTGTGACTCTCCTTTCTAGTTCATCCCCAATATTTCTCGCTTGATCTCCAAAATTGGTATTAATAACTTGAGCATATGCTATAGGTAATGTGATCATTAAGATCATCATAAACATTGAAGCTAATTTTTTATTTTTCATTTTATTCAAAAGTCGGATTCCTCATATTTTTACTAAATTGTCCTTGACTTGTATAAACATCATTTAACTCTTCAAAGGTATTTGGTGTTTTTCCCCTATAAGTATACAATGTTATCTTGTTAGATGTTGCTAATACTCTTCTATCTGCACTCCAAGTTGTTGATCCTCCGCCTGCAACAACTGCTTCTAATTCCATCGGATCGATTGTTTGTTGAGTACATTTTGTTTCTGTTAAACCAACTATTCCACCTATACCTCTTTTTGGAACTTCTGAACAGATTTCAATATCCCTTTCTGGGAAATTAAATCCCCCATCAGTTTCAACCATTAGGGTTGCAGTGATATGGTAATTTCCTGCAATTAACTTTAACTTTTCAGTTGAAGGATAATAATATGTTGTGAAAAACTCTTGGTCTTCATTCTCAAATTGAAAGAGTATACTTTCTGTACCGTAGGGCGTTCTTAATGTTCCTTCATCATCAACTATGATTTCTACAGGTAATTCGTAATAAGCTTCTAAAGGGATGTTTACAAGCCCTTCTTGATTAGTATCGACTTCAAAGCTAGATGTATGGTACCCATTTTTAGATGCAGTCATCTTTCCGCCAAGACATTGTGGAAATTGTGTTGTTAAGGAGTAAGTATTGCCTTCTCTTCTCGTGATTCCTGCTTCACATTCAGTGAATACACATTGTAATGAAATATCTGCACCATCTAGAGCCACTGTTGAACCATCTGCAGCAACACCTAATGCCGTAACTTTCATAGTCGTATCTTTTCTTTCACAGATTTGTTGTTCTTCTTCAAATTGTGGAACTAGGAATTTGTTTTTCTTAGCTTGATTATTATCTACTACTGCAACAAATGGAAATTGGAACACATAATCATCTTCTGTTAATGTTGCTAATACGGGAAATTTTAAATCGTAAACGAAATGATAATCATTTAGACAGAATAATGGAAGTAAAAATTTAGCAGCTTCATTTTCGGAAGTAAAAGGTTTACCTCGAAGTATTTCTGAATCAGTACCAATAACATCCATCATGAATGGCCAAGATGGTGAAGACATTAAACTAACTGTAAGGTCTTTTTCACTTTTCTTGAATACATCATGGATCAATTGTTCATCTTTCCTATCTTTGATTACAAAATTAGTTCCTTCAATTTTTAGAGTAGGGATATTTAGTTCCAATATAGATTTTAAATCTTGAACTACTTGGGATTTTAACCATGTTCTTGGAGTGCATTCAAAGTCTACTCCTGAGAAAGGTATTTCGTCATAAACTATCATTGTTTCAATAGTGAAGTTTTCTACAAATCCAGTTCTAGCCTCATATTCGAATAGTTCTAATGATCTAGCGTAAAGCTTACCTAATGGCACATTGGAGATTGTTTTGAATTTTGAGAATGTTTGTGAAGATTCTTTGTAGTCTATATTTAGAGTCATTTCAACATCTGCAATAACTGCCTCATTTCCAATTTCAATTGCTACTTTTGGAGATGTAAATTCTATGTTGTATCCTTCGCTCTTGAACAAAGTGTAGTCATTCAAACAAGAAACTACTTCTGATTCTACGAAGTTGGACAATTCTGTTTCCATTTCTTGTTTAGAAGGGATTTGTGTTTTTTCTAAATTGTTAGGAGTTAAGAATGACCAATAAGGAACAGATAAACCTTCGCTTCCAAAAATGTTTAAACTGTTAGTCATAGGGTTGTATGCAGTCGGTTGAAAATCTCCTTCAGGAATTTTTAGGTGTCCACCCTTTAATCCAATCTCATAAGTTCCATCATCTAGCGCTTCCTGTAAACAGTTATTTGTGAAAGATCTTACTTTTTCAATTTGGCTTATAGTTGGTTGTTCTGCTAAGGTGTCTTTTGTTAATGAGTTGAAAATCTGTTCTCTGAAGTACACACCTGTAAAGACCATTGAAACTATTACTATTCCTGCTATGATGAATGCTGTGGCTTGTGCTTTTTTATTCATTTTAAGAGAACTAACTTTGATCCTCCTAATTTTTTAATGCTAAGAACTTTCTTTTGTTCTAGAGAAGCTACTAAATCTGAAACTGTAGTGTTTTGTATCTTGAAGTGTTTAGCAATCATGCTAAAATTAACTAGGCCTTTTTTCTTGATGAATGTGATTAGTTCTTTTTCCGTTGGAAACACTCTTTAAAACCTCTTTTTAATCTAAAAAGGTTAAATAAGCCTTTGTTTAGTTTTAAAAGCCTTTTAACTCTCTAATTGTATTAATAATTTATATATAAATGTTTGGGAAATTACGTTTAGAAAGAATGTTTGTATTAAATGAGTTAACTAGCCTAATTCTAAGCCACAGTCTCTTTTCTTAAGAATTCTAAGATCTCTTTAACAGATTCTTCTACTTCCTTACCTGTATCGAACTTGGTAACTTTGTTTCCAAATAAATCTAAAACTGGTTCAGTTTGTTTTTTGTAAACTTTTAACCTATCTCTGATAACTTCTTCCTTATCGTCTTCCCTTTGTATTAAATCGTCAGAACAATGGTCGCATTTGTTTTCCACTTTGGGTTGTTGCCCCTTTAGATTGTAAATATGTTTACAACCTTGACACATTAATCTATTTCCTAAACGATCTACCAAAGTATCTTCATGGCAATCAAAAAATAAAACATGATCTGGAGAATCCATCCCTTTTGCTTGTTCAACGGTTCTTGGGAATCCATCTAAGATACATCCAACTTTGCAATCGTCTTCTTCCAATCTTTTTTTCAATAATTTAATTGTTAAAGAATCTGGAACTAAGTTACCTTGTTCTGTAAATGATTTAATTTCTACAGCATGTTCTGTATCATTTTCTAAATGATGTCTAAAAATATCTCCAGTACTAATATGGGGAAGATTTAGGTGGGATGCCATATGCTTGGCTCTTGTTCCCTTCCCAGATCCAGGTCCACCGATAAGTACTATTTTCATTTGAAAGCCACCGAGGAGATTTGAACTCCCAACCTTCTGCTTACAAGGCAGATGCTCTACCGTTGAGCCACGGTGGCAATAGCTAGTTGCTTGATAAAATCTTTTAAAAACATTTCTAACTAGAACTATTTGTTAGCCTTACGCTTTCTCTTCTCTTTATTCATCCTTTTACGTTGCCATTTCCAACGCATTTGATGCCTTTTTTTCCATCTTGAAGAGCTTCTTTTCATGTGTAAGGTATAGCTAGATTTCGGCTTTTAAAGGTTTTGGTGGTATTTTGAATAGGTTTTTATATTTGAGCAATAAGGGTTGCCTATGGAGATTTTAACGATAGTATTTGTTGGGATAATTTTAGGCCTTTTTTTGGTGCTTTGGTTGAAAAATAAAGAGCTAGATGTTTTGAAAGAATTACATGAAGAATTAAGATTTTCTCATAAATCTAATGCAGTTAAACATGGACAATCTTTTGAACAATTATTCCCATTTATGAACTCTTATCCATTTGATTCCAATAATTTTAGGTTCATCGGATCTCCGATTGATGGAATTAGTTTTGAAGAAGACTCAATTGTGTTTGTAGAATTTAAAACTGGGAGTTCACAATTATCAAAAAAGCAAAGAAAGATTAGAGATTTAATTAATTCTAAAAAAGTTAAGTGGAAAGAAATAAGAGAAAAATAAAAAAGATGAAGATTTACTTCTTCATCATTAGACCCCAAAGACCCAGAATAACTAATAGTGTTCCTACTACTTTCTGCATCATTATGGTCGGTTTCGCGAATAGGAGTATAATGCCTGCTACACCAACAATTAAAATTGATAAATGCATTGCAGCTAATTCCTGATCCTTAGAACTTTTTCTAACAGGTGTTGCTTTTCTCACACTTGTTGAAGGCCTCCTCTTTGGAGCGGCTCTTCTTGTTGAAGTCCTTGTTGTTGAACGTCTTGCAGGTGCTCTTTTTACAGAACGTCTTGCAGTAGCCCTTCTTGTCGAAGTTCTTTTAGCAGTAGATCTTTTTCTAGTTGTAGATCTTCTAGCTGTAGAACGTTTAGTTGTAGCTCTCCTTGCTGTGGACCTCTTTCTAGTTGTGGATCTTCTAGCTGTAGAACGTGTTGTTTTTTTTGCAGTTTTTCTTCTTGCAGCCATATAATTCACCTCTTGTTATTATAAATATAATAATTAGAATGGCCCGTAGGACTATATAAATGTTTTTTATTTTTTTGAGTGGTTAATAATAAAGAAAAGCGCCCCGACTGGGATTCGAACCCAGGTCCCCGGCTCGAAAAGCCGGAATGATTGACCGAACTACACTATCGGGGCAGTAAACTGAAAAGCCATCAAATTTGTTTAAAAAACTTTGGATTTTAAAAAAAAGTGAGCCCGAGGAGATTTGAACTCCCGACCTCCAGCTTTCTTAGAGCTTATATCCTCTTCTAATGCGAAAAGACGTCATATAAGACTGGCGCTCTAACCAGACTAAGCTACGGGCTCGTATGTTCTTGAAGTTGGTAAGATGCTTTTAAAACTTTTGATGAGAAGCTTTATTAGGCGTTTAGCCAAAAATAAAACTATGATTATTGGAGTTGTAGGAAAGCCAAATGTTGGGAAGAGTACATTTTTCAAATCTGCTACTTTGGCAGATGTAGAAATTGCTAATTATCCTTTTGCAACTATCAAAGCTAATTCTGGAGTTGGACATGTAAAAGTTGATTGTGTTGATGTTGAATTCAAAACACAGTGTAATCCTAGAACTGGTTATTGCGTAGGTCATAAAAGATTTATTCCAGTTGAATTAATTGATGTTGCAGGTTTAGTTCCTGGTGCACATGAAGGTAAGGGATTGGGTAATGCTTTTTTGGAAGATTTGAGACCTGCAGATGCTTTGATTCATGTTATTGATGCAAGTGGTGGAACTAATGAGAAAGGTGAAACTGTAAATGAAGGAAGTTATGATCCAGTTAATGATATTAAATTTTTAGAAAATGAATTAGATATGTGGTATTTAGGAATAATGAAACGTGGTTGGGAAAAGTTTGCAAGAACTATGCAGCAAGAACATTCCAATGTTGTAAAAACAATTGCAAAGAGACTATCTGGATTAAGGGTTACTGAGGAACATGTTGAAAGATGTTTAAAGGAGAATAATCTGGGAGAAAAAGCTCCTGCGAAATGGGACGAAGATGAAATGTTTAAGTTTGCAAGTTGGTTAAGAAAAGAAACAAAACCTATGGTGATTGTTGCAAACAAATGTGATAGGCAAATTGGAAGAGATAATGTTGTTAAGTTACAAGAAGAATTTAAAGATTATAGAATAATTCCTTGTTCTGCAGATAGTGAACTTGCCTTAAGAGAGGCTTCCAAAAGTGGAGTTTTGACTTATACTCCTGGAGACAAAGATTTTGTTATGGATGATTCTAAATTAAATGAAAAACAGATGGAAGCATTGGGATTCATTAAAAAAAATGTTTTGGAAACATATGGAAGTACGGGAGTTCAGCAGGCAATAAATGAAGCTGTTTTTGACTTACTGAATTATATTCATGTCTATCCTGGCGGGATGAACAAACTAGAGGATAAGGATGGTAACGTACTGCCTGACTGTTTTTTGATGAAAAATGGCATAACTGCATTAGGCTTTGCATTTAGAATTCATACTGACATTGGTAAGGGATTCATCAAGGCGATGGATGTTAAAAAAAGAATTCCTATTGGAAAAGAGCATGTTCTCCTCAAAGGGGACGTTGTTGAGATTATGACCAAATAGGTAAAACTTTTAATTGTAAGTTTACCATTATTTTCTATGAGACAAGTTATTTTAGAGATAAATAGTCTTGAAATGCTAAGTTTTAGCCCTAATGACTTTAAAGGGAAAATGAATTTAGGTTATTCTGTTGATTCTGAGAGGAAGATACAAACTGTTAATTTTGATTTAACTCGTAATATTGAAAATATTGTTGCAAGCATATTGCAATTTGTAAAATCTCAGGGAGATCAAGATGTGGATGAAGATGATATTGTTGGAAGTTTGTTTGTAAAAAAATTGATCAATGAAGAAAAGGTTGAAGAAAAATTACTTAGCTTTTTTTCAAAGATTGGAGAGAAAGTTAGATTTATGAAACGAGATAAAAATCACACTAATTTCATGAAGATGTTTCACGAAGTTGAGGGAAGTAAAATTATTCTAAAATGATTGCATTAGGTATTGAAAGTACTGCCCATACATTCGGCGTGGGCATTGTTAGTAAGAAAAAAGTTCTTGTTAATTTAAGAGAAGCTTATACTACTGAAAAAGGCGGAATAATTCCTATTGAAGCAGCAGAACACCATAAAAAAATTGCAATGAAGTTAGTTAAGGAAGCAATTGAATTATTTAAAAGAGAAAATAAAGGGAAAATTGATTTAGTTGTTTATTCTCGTGGTCCTGGAATTGGACCTTGTTTACATGTAGGTAAAAATACTGCTAAAGAATTAGGAGAAAGTTTGGAAGTTCCAGTTATAGGCATTAATCATTGTGTTGCACATTTATCTGTTGGAAGTTTGGTTACTTCGACTAAAGATCCAGTTTTATTGTATGCTTCCGGGGCAAATACGCAAGTAATAGCCTATGAAGGTGGAAAGTATAGAGTTTTTGGAGAAACACTTGATCAAGGAATAGGAAATTTCATAGATGCTTTTGCAAGACATATTGGACTTGGTTTTCCAGGAGGACCTAAAATTGAAGTGTTGGCAAAGAAAAGTAAAAATTATGTTGAATTGCCTTATTCTGTGAAAGGAATGGATATTTCTTTATCAGGGATGTTAACGAACTTAAAAAATAAATATAATTCTAAAGATTTTAGTGCTGAAGACTTAGCTTATTCCTTGCAAGAAACTGCATTTGCAATGTTAGTTGAAGTTGCAGAAAGGGCAATGGCGCATTGTGGTAAAAAGGAACTCTTAATTGGTGGAGGAGTTGGATGTAATTCTAGATTGCAAGAAATGTGCGCAATTATGTGTAAAGAAAGAGGTGCTAAATTTTATGCGCCACCTAAAGGATTACTTGTAGACAATGGTGCAATGATTGCATATCAAGGAATTTTAGAACATTGTGCAGGAAGAAAAGAAAGTAAAGTTGAAATCAGACCTTATGAAAGAACAGATGATATTCTAGTTGATTGGAAATAGTTAAATTGTCTTTTCTAATGTGAATTTTGGTGGAACACCTTCAACTCCAACATTGATATGTATTCTGAAATTTTCAAATTCTAATTCTAGTGTTGTAGTTTCTTCCGTTATTTTCTTGGAAGATTTTTTAGCTAAGTATTCAATAAATTCCTTCAGTTGAGGAGTATTAATGTATTCTAGATTAGTAATTAGTTCTTTATTCTCCCTTTGAACCTTGATCTTTAAATTTGGACCCTCACATATTATTTTTGTAACCTTTGGATCATTTAAAATTGGATCAATTAAACCAAAGTTAACTAAATGTTTTATTAGGAAATACCTTAATTTTGATGGACTAAGCTCTTCTTTGGCTACCTTATTCTTTTTGGCCGTTTTATTCATCAATTTTGTGAATTTTTCTTTATCATGAAATAAGCCTTGCTTCTTTTCTAACAGTGGCCTTATTGCATTTAGAATTGTAATTTCATTTTCTCCAAGTTGGGATTCATGGACGACGTAAAATAATCCTTTTATTGTTGCAGAAGCTAGTTCATCCCCATTTACTTGAGATTTTATTAGGGATACGTGTTCTTCTGTTAAGTCAATATTTTTTGGAACTTCCTTAATTACAACAGGAATTTCTTTTTGTGGTTCTTCTATAAGTTTCTTCGTTTGAAAATCTCTTACTTGTAAATTTAAACTTTCGTGCATTAGATCTTTTTGCGGTTCAATTGGGAATGTAGGAATTGTAAACTCTTCTGTACCTGTTGTAGGAATATCTAATTCTGGAGGAATAAATTCTCCTTCATTAGTTGTTAGAAGTAATGCTTCATTTACAGGCCTTCTTTTTACTTTCTTTCCAGATTGATTATAGTGTGCTTGAATTAATCCTCTTGTGAACTTATTTAGGATGTGTATTCTCTCTCCTGAGAGAGGTTCTTTCATATTGTATAGAATGCCCTGGATTTCACTATTTAATTCATTTAATCTTTCATCTAGAACGAATTTGATTTCATCTGCCATTATTGTAAATTTGTCTTAGGTAGAGATTTTGGTTGTAAATTTGAGGAACTAAATCCTATTGAAGTTTTATCTCTTACAAATCTTTCAATCAAGATTAATCCCCTTGCAATAGTTTTATTTTGTTCAACTAAGTCTGAAATTTGTTTAGCAAGTGGTTTTTCGTCTAATTTTTCTGCCCTTTCTATGTTTTTAGCTGCTTCTTCGAATAAGGAAAGCATTCTGTCCATTCTACGGGTCATCTTATTCATTGAATCAAGAAGTTCTAAAGAAACTTTCTCTAAAGCGATATTATGCTTTATGAGTTCATCAATTAATGGCTCAGATGGTGCGATTTTTTTAGCTGGCATTTTTCCTCTTTTTTACTGATTTAGATTGACCTTATAAACTTTATAAAATTATTGGTGAGTTATCTTTGTTTCAATAACTGTTCTGAAGTTTTTTCAGAGATGTTTTTGAGCATTTCTGCTTCTTCAAACTTTTTGCTTAAACTTGATTGTTTGTCCGATTTAACTGTGTATTTCATTAATACACTGTTATTTTTTAATCCTATCTTTTCAAATTTCATGTTTTTGAAGAACTCTTCTAATTGTGAAGGGGCATTAAGTTCAATCTCTTTTGAACCATTCCTTATTAAGTAATCTATACAGTTGATTATTAATTCAAACAAATCTCTTTCTGTTGTTTTTGGAGAAATTACAATGTTGTTGATTCTTGATTTTTTGTTCTTGTAAATTATTGTATGGGCAAAAACATTTATTGATTTTTTATTTTTCTTTGCAAAATTCTCTTCTGAGATAATTTCGGATACATGGCCTTCGTTTAAAAAATTAGAAATTTCTTTTAGTTTTAGGCCCTTTCTTTTAGGATCATTTTTCTTTAGAAATCTAGATGATTTGTGAATATCCTCTTCTTTTATACGATGCACCATGTTTTTTTAGAAGTTAATGAAATATAAAAAACTTAGTTTTACATGCCCATTCCAGGCATAGGACCTGGTCCAGGACCGCCTGCAGAAGGTGAACTAGCTATTACATCATCAATTCTAAGAATCAGTTCTGCTACTTCTGAAGCCGATTTCACTGCTTGAGTCTTGATCTTTAAAGGCTCTATAATTCCTGCTTTCCAAGAATCAATTACGTTTCCTGTGAAAACGTCTACACCTGCAAACTTTTCATTTTTATCATGACTTGCTTTTAGACTTGTTAAAATATCTATTGGATCTAAACCTGCATTTTCTGCTAGAGTTCTTGGGATTATTTCCATTGATTCTGCAAAAGCCATAACTGCTAATTGTTCACGACCTGAAAGAGTATTTGCATAATCTCTAAGATGTTTTGCTAATTCTATTTCTGGAGATCCTGCTCCGCCAACAGCCTTTCCAACTTTAATTGCAGAAATAACATCTCCAATTGCGTCATCTACTGCCCTTTCAACTTCGGCAACGACATGTTCTGTTCCGCCTCTAACTAAAATTGTTACGGCTTTAGGATTCTTACATTCCCTTACATAAGTCATCTCTTCGTCTCCAACTTTAACTTCTTCAATTAAACCAGCATTACCTAATAATTCTGAATTAATTGTATCTATGTTGGTAACTACTGTTGTTCCTGTAGCTCTTGCTAACATTTCCATATCAGATTTCTTTACTCTTCTTGTAGCATAAATTCCATGTTTAGCTAAGTAATATTGTGCTAAATCGTCAATTCCTTTTTGACAGAATACGACTGTTGCTCCTGACTCTTTGATTTTGTCAGTCATCTTTTTGATCATTGTTTCTTCTTGTTTCAAGAAAGCATCCATTTGATCTGGAGAAGTTATCTGAATCTTTGCATCGGTCTCAGTACCCTTTATTTCAATTGGAGTGTCCAATAGAAGCACTTTAGCGTCAGTTACTTTTTGAGGCATTGCAGAGTTAACTCTCTCTTTTTCTATAACTAAACCACTGATTAGTTCTGAATCTTCAATTCCAGAACCAACTTTCTTTTCAATTTTAATGTCGTTTGATGAAACTTCATTTGATCCATTTGCGATTTGTAAAATTGCTTTAACAATTAAGGTAGATAATAATTCTTTAGAAGATTCTGCACCTTTTCCAGTCATTGCAGTCATGGCAATCTTTTTTAGAACTGATTCATCGTCTGTACTGATGTCTTCAGAAATATTATTAAGAATTTCTTGAGCTTTTTCTGCTGCTAAATTATATCCTTTTGAAATTATTGTAGGATGTACATTTTTTTCAATTAATCCTTCAGCATTTTTTAATAATTCGCCTGCAAGAACAACTGCAGTAGTTGTTCCGTCTCCAACTTCTTCTTCTTGAGTTTTTGCAACTTCAACTAACATCTTAGCTGCAGGATGTTCTATTTGCATTTCTCTAAGGATGGTCACACCATCATTTGTAACTATTACATCTCCCATTGAGTCTACTAACATCTTGTCCATTCCCCTTGGTCCAAGTGTTGTACGTACTGTTTCAGCTACAATTTTAGCTGCTAGAATATTATTTTTTTGAGCCTCTCTACCTAAAGTTCTTTGATAACCTTCTGGCATGATGTATATTGGTTGATTTGAATTGTTTTGTGTCATTTGATTCCCCCATGAACCTGTAATATTTCAGAATACTCTGATGTCTTATGTGTCCTTTGGAGTTATTTGGGGCGTTTTTAAGTTTTTTGATTGATAGAGTGAACTACTCCTAAAAGCTCATCAAATGCATTGATTTCATAATCTGCCTTACATTTGAAGCCATTATCTGAGAAAATTTCGCCATATTTGGCATGAATAGAAATTAATCCTACGTCATTTGCACCCTTTATATCTCTCTTTAATCTATCCCCTACGTGGGCTGCGTCACTTGGACCTAATCCTAAGGAGTCCAATGCTTCTAGGAAAAGTGTTGCGGAAGGTTTTCTTTTGAAAGCTTCGGCTGGACTCTTTGGAGCTGCAATTACTTCAAAATATTCCGATAAATTTAGACCATCTAGAATCTTTTTGGCATTTCTTAGCGGAGCATCTGTAACTATTGCTAGTCTTAATCCCAATGACTTTAATTGGATGAGGGTTTCCCTTACTTGAGGATAAGTTTCAATTGTTTGAGTCCAACCTTTTTTATAGCCATTTATTCCTGCTTTCAAGATTTTCTCATCCATTTGATTATTGTTTTTTAAAAAATCAGAAATAACGTTGGGGCCATGGAAACGTTTAGAATAATCCTTCCAAAGTAACTCTTTTGCCTCTTCCCGTTCTAAACTTAAACCTGATTCAATCATAGAATCAACTGCAAATTCAATGCATCTTTTTTTAAGTTCTGCCGAATCTAATAAAGTATTCTCTATGTCGAATAAAATTGCTTTAAGTTTACTTTCAGACATAGGAGTTAAATTCTATGTAAGTTTTTAAGATTTAAGGTAACCAAGTCTTGTCGTTCTTTAACTTTTGTGGCAAATATTTGTCTATAACGTAGTTTAAACCCCATTTAGCAAGTGCTTGCTGTTCTGCACGTTGACCTGATTTTACTTGTTGCTGTATTGCTTTTTGCCATTCTTTATGTTGTTTTACAAATGGATCATTCTTTAGTGCATCTTTTGCACGTTTAATATCTACATCCTTTAGTGGATGAGTGGGTAATTTGTAATCAACAATATCTTGTGGAGTGATACCTATGAATCTTGCTTGAGGTACACAGAAGAATTCATTCAAATGTGCAGCATTACCAGATCCAACTTTTAATGTTCTGTAAATGTTAAAGAACGCATACATATCTCCATCACAGAATGCATAAACAGGAATTCCTTTTTCGTCTGCTAATCTTCTAATGAATCTTCTACATGCTCTTGTTGGAACTCCTCCCATGGAAATTAAAATGCAATTAGCCTTTTTCCAATAGCCGTGTTTGTTCAACCTTTCAAACATACCTGCAGTCTCTATTGCTAAAATGAACTTTGCTTTTGTTTCAAATCCTAAATGTTCCACTGAAGTTGGAACTGAATATGCTCCTGAACCAAATTTAGTACAGTCAATTTTTAGCTTTGCTCCAGTGTTGGGATCTTTGTCAATAACAACTAACTCTCCTGCTACAGCTCCGCCTTTTTCCTCTGGAATGAAACCTAATTGTTCACGATTAATACCAAACATAGCTTCAACATCATCCATAACTGTGTCTGATTCTGGCTGTTCCTTGAATCTAGCGTCTCCCCAGTTTTTGGATACATAGTATGCTTCTCTTTTGGTCGCAGTATCATTTACGTTAAGAAGATTTTTAGAAAGGCCCATCATCTTCAATGTTTGTGCGAAAGCCTTGATAGTGTTAACATTTAATGCTCTTGTTTTGTATTTACCCAATAATTCAAAGAAACCTTTTTTAGGATCATACTTAACATTGCTAAGTGCCCTTATAGGGAAGATCATTTCTGGACTTTTTTTCTTTAAAATTTTAGTGTAAACATCTTTTGCAGATGAATCTATTACTTTGATTGTTTCCTTATTTGTCCTAACTTGTTTTTTAGCAGTCATTTTGTTTTAACCGTAGTTCCAACTTTAGGTTCTTCGGGTGGAGCTTCCAATTGTTGTTTCAATATAACTTGTATTTCTTTAGATTGAGCGTCTGTTAATTCTAACAATTCCTTTAGTGCTTCGCCCATGTGAGGAATGTATTTGATAATATATGATTTCTTTCTTTCTACTTCTGCATCTTTTTTCTTTCTTCTAAGATAAATAGCTAATTTTCTTCCACATTCTTGTAATGCTAATTTTATTTCCTTTACAATTTCCGGATAATGTGCAATTGCTTCTTTTGATTCTGATGTAAATGGTACCCAAACAGATGCAATGTGTATCATCGCCACCATAGGTGCGGTTGGAAGTGCCCCTTTTGATTGAGATAAACCATAATTTTTCCATGCAGTTTGTTGTGATGATTTGAATATTGCACATGCTGATTGCATGTATTGTAGAGGTACACGGTTTGCGAACCTCATTATCTTCATTAGCTCGTCTCCTTTTAGATCTCCACCGTATGCAAACGCACATTCTATTTGGAAAGGCATTCCCCTGTAAACTGTTGGTGGCCTTGTAGCTGCAGTGTAAAATTCTGCATTGATTTCTTTCTTTAGGCCTTTTGTTAAAACATCTTCACCAATTGGAGATAAACAATTTGTTGGTGGTGCCATGATTTTTGTTTTTGCAATTGAATTGAATAATGCGTCTGCTTGTTGATGATTTATAGTGTGTGGCTTTGTGTTTAATGGGACATTTGCTTTGTCACAAATTTCTTTTGCAGTTTTTGCAGATATTCTTGAAAATGATGTTGTGAAAAAATGAAGTAAAGTTTTTGAAGGAGATGCTTTCATCATTCTGATTAATACTCCTAACTCTACTCCGTAAGGATGTGGTTGAATTTCCTTTGGCTCCTTAGGAAGTTCTTTTGTCCCCCTTAAATATTTTACAACTTTGTTGTCTGGAGGAATGTAAGTTATATTTGCATGAGGGTTAGAAATTGCAGTTTGTTTAAGGTATTCATCTACACTTAGCCTACCTCTTTGATATTTTCCTTCTAATTCTATTTCAACTTTTATTCCATGATCTTTGTTTAACCATTCTATTTCTTTTTCCTGAACAATTTCAGGTTCATTTGTATTAACATCAATATGCAATTCGTAGAAATGTGCAGGTTTTTTTGGATCAATCTTTGAAGTTATTTTTGAAGATTTTCCGGTGGTTAATTGACCATATAGTACGGACGCTGAAACACCAATTCCTTGCTGTCCACGAGATTGTCTCATTTTTGAGAATTTTGAACCATATAGTAATTTTGCAAAAACTTTTGGGATTTGTTCTTTTACAATTCCCGGACCATTGTCTTCTACAATAATTATAAACTTCTTTTCTGCTTTTTGTTTAATTTGAATTGTTAGTTCTGGAAGAATATTTATTTCTTGGCAAGCATCTAATGAGTTGTCCACTAATTCCTTGATAGTAGTTGATAATGCCTTAATAGGATTATCAAAACCTAATAGATGTCTATTACGCTCGAAGAATTGTGAAACAGAAATTGCCTTTTGTTCTTGAGCTAATCTTTCTGCATGATTTTGTTCTTTCTTTTTGGTTGCCATCCAAATGCTCTTTTTTTAAAACTATTTATAAAGATTATTGTGATTTACATTAAAGCTTCTCTTTTTTGAAGTTCGATGTATTTGTAAACATTTCCATGAGGTGCGCCCTTGAGAAGTTTCTCTACTGCACGTCTTGCTAACTCATTATCTTCTACTTTCCCTATAAGTGCAACTGTCTTGCCATATACAGAAACAAACACGCCCGTTAGTTTTTCCAACATCATTCTAGCCTTACCATTAGTTCCAATGGTTCTTGATCTTAATCTAATTAGGTCATGATCATTTTTTGCAAAATCTTTAATTTGAATTAATTCAAAAGAGAATTTTTCATCCAATAACATTAATGCTACTTCTGGATTGAAACCTCTTCCAACGGCATTTATAATTGGTAATGCGTCAAAACAATGAATATTTTCTTCTGATGAAATTAGAACACTCCCTTCTGGAGAAATTAATAATTTAGTCTTAGTTTTCCTTTCAAGTAGCCTTTTTGTTTGGCCTTTTTTCCCTATCAAGATAGCTACCCTTTCTTGAGGTATTTTTAATTCCTGTGAAAACATCTTAGAACTCTTCGAATTCCTCTATTTGTTTGAGAATTCCTTTCTTCTTCAACCATTGAACTTGATTTGGCCTATATTTGTAAACTAGGTCTCCTTTTTCATCTCCACCTAGCTCCCATGGCTCAATTATGACTACATCTCCCTCTCGAACCCACAACCTTCTTTTCATTCTTCCTGGGACTCTGCATAATCTGGTTTTTCCATCCATGCATTTGACCCTCATTTTGGATCCACCCAATCTTTGATCAATTGTGCCCATAACCTCTCTACCCCTTGGAGTTCTCACTCTAAGTATCTCTTCTGGCACCACTGTACCTGATTTTTTCTTAAAGGGTTTCTTAAAAGTCCTTTTTTTGAAAGGTGGCATATAGGCATGCTCTAATTGAGGTTTATAAAGTTTAGGACTAGTCAGATTTCCTAATTTTTAGAAGAGAATGTATTTTGAAAATTACAAATATTAAAAGTAAAACGAATAATATGTTAAAAGATGCTGCAACTTGACCAGTTGCTAAACCACATTGATTATCTTCACAGGTATTTGAAAGACATTCTGTTGAAAAAGTACATACTGCACCATTCTTTTTTTGATCAGTTAAATCTTTTGGAGCTGAACAATATTTCTTTTCTATAACTTCTCCAACCTTTAGACAAATAGTTGTGTCTTCGCTATCTGTGAACAAACAACCGAATGGACATTGTGATGCTTCTAAGTTTATTGATTCTTCTTGGCTTAATGTTTCTTGAATTTCTTTATCTAAACCTTCCGAAGTTTCATTTTCGTTAATTGAATCGCAAGAGTTACAAGATCCTCCACAATCTAAACCTGTTTCGTCTCCATTTTGTATCCCATCTGAACAAGTGCTTTGAACTTCTTCTTTAGATGTTGATTCTGAAGATGTCTGTAATAATTCAATACTTACATCTGCATATCTTTGTTGATGGGGATAATTAATTACTAGATCTCCTTTGTTAGAACTAGTGACAACATCAGTCATTACATACTCTGCACCATAATCTGACATTCCAGAATAAGTATCTCCTTCACCGTTAATTTCTATATTTGAAAAACTTCCTGTAGAAAGTCCTATTGTACTGTTATCTGATGTGAATGTAAATGAAACTGTTTCATCTGAAGTTGCCTCTTCGAAAGAAGTTGCCTTGGTAGTCATTTCTATAAGTAAAACTTGTGCTGAGGGGAAATCCATGATCCCTCCCCCTTTTGTGACAATAGTAACTACGTCGGATTCAATAGTTCCATCTTGATCTAGGTCTACTGTGAGATTATTTCCTGATGAGTCTGCTATGTAAAAATTAAATTGGTAACCGTCGACATCTATGCTTCCTTCTCCCAGTGTCCCGTCTGTGGAAGAATCAGTGTAAGTGGAAGTGATTTGTTCTATTCCACTTTCCAACATTTCATTGAATGTAACTTCTTTACTATTGACATCTATGGAGTTATATTGTAGGGCAAAAGTTTTATCGTTTATTTCTGAACCTGTAGAAAGAACAAAGTAATCTTCAATTTGAAGTTTAAAATTTGTTGAATTTGAAGTTTCCCTAAGATACGTTCTACTTGTGCCATCTCCAGTTAAACCATTTTTATTAAATAGAGGTATTTTGTAAGCATTATTATTTTGATTTTCAAATGTAAGGTGGTAGGTTGATTGAGAAGGAGATTCAAATTTTACAGGAGATTCTGTTACAGATTTAAATCCATTATAAATTATGTCCCAATTCCCTAGCAAAGAACTTTGTTCTGAAACAGAACTAGATAATCTTGATCCTGAAGAAATATAAATTGGAGTGGGATTTGTTCCCCTATACTTTAAACTTGTTAAAGTGAATACTTCTGAAGCGTATGTTCCTTTCAATAAAATAAAACCTTCTGCTATGTTTGATCCGTCTGTAGAAAAACCTTGTTCAAATGAATTGTCATTGTAGGTGTCTTCCAGTTCTATTGTTTTTGCACCGATGTAAATATTTGCTAAATCGCTAACAACGCCTGTCGAGGTTACAATGTTTCTAACCCCTACGATTGTATCATCTGCAAGTCTGTAGTACTCATTCTCTTCCATCTTACCTATATCTACACCATTAACGGTTAGAATAATGGATTGAGGGGATGCAGAAATCGAAGTTGCAGTTATTTCGTATTTATTTAATCCAATAGTATAAACTTTGGATTCTCCTTCAAGAATTGTATCTGATATTGCACTTGTTGCTAAAAGTAATGTTAGTTTGGAATTGGCTGTGTCTATTTTGGAATTGATGATAATATAATCGTCTGCAAATAGTTTGATTGTTATATCTTCAATGTCTTGTAAATTATCTGAGGTGGAGACCGTGCTTTCTAATCCACTATCAAAAACTGATTCATATTCGAAAAAAGCTTCTGTTGTAGAAGACCCTCCTAAAATTTCTATAAATGAACCAACTCCGCTTTCATCTGATTTGATGTATCTCGCTTTTGGAGGTTGTAATGCGTCAGTTGCACTTCCAAAATGAATGTATTGATATTGTGTAGTTGAACCATAATCTGTAACTATATTTGCACTTGCAAGTGAAGGTAACTCTGCAGAAGAAATGATTGGAAGAATGTCTTCAAATGATTCTTCTAATTCTATGTTATCCCCAGTACTACCATAATCAAATGTTTCTGCTAAAACTAACGTAGAACTAACTAAGATTAGTATTCCTAAATATACACCCCAAGATTTATGCATTATATCCCTCTTTAATTGAGTCTAAATAAGACAGTAACCCTATAAATAATTTTGCTTGTCTGTTTATTTTGTCCAAATAGAGTTTTTGTAACTAAAACTTTTCCACCAGGAAATTTCTTTTTTAATTTTTTACCCATCATAGCTGCAAACTTTCTTGAAGAAAGGTAAAAATCTACACCAGTCTTTAACTCTACAACCTTTGCAATCCTTACTTTGTTATTATTATCTATCTGATCTATTGCAAATCTAATCATTGATTCGTCATAAGGTCTTAGTTGTAACTTAGCTTCAAAGTAATTTTCGTGTTTGTCTCCAGGAGGTTTGTACCTGTAAGTTAAAGCTTTGCTAAGAGGTTTACTCGAGCGAGAAGAACTGGGCATGTTTTACACCACCTATAATTATTATTGAATCTTCTGTAATGAGTCCACTTTTTAATCCACAAGAGATTGAATCTTCTCCTGCAAAGTTTACATTTGAAGCACCTTTTAAGATATCTAGAATTTCTTCTTCGTCCATCAATATACCTTTGTAAAAATCTTCAGAGATAATTAATTCTTTGTCCCCTTCTGTAAATGTTTTCCCTACAATCCCTTCATCACAAATTGCAATAACCACTTGGTGTTCTGATTCGTGGAGTTTTGAATACATCATATTTTAGATTTTATTGGATGTTTTGCTCCGCAAGCTGTACATCTCAAGAACATAACTCGGTCCTCTTTCATAATTTTTGTGTCTGGTTTCCCACATTCCTTACAAATAACAAAGTCTTTGCAGTATAATTCAACTTTTTTATTGATTAATCCTGAAGGAATCTTTCTCCCAAAAACTAATCTTGGACCTTCCATAACTGCAGGTGTTGCTAGCTCTCTTTGAAGGAATTTAAGTAATTGCTCCATTGGTCTTCCTAGCTTGTCTACAATTTGTTGAAAATTAGTAATAATTGTCTTATTTCCTTGCACGTGACCCTTAACTACTGGAATCTCGAACCTACTACCTGTTTCTTGTACATCTGGTAGCTTTTCTTTTGCTTCTTTCAATAGTACTGAATAATCCATAGGATTGGTTTAGAAAATTGCTTTTTAATGGTTTTGGCTAAATTGCTTTATAGTGGCCGGGCTTGTTTTCGTAGATTTCTCCTTCTGTAAGGAGTTCCTTTACTACTGCTTCAGTTATAGTGTCATCTTTGTCAATTGTCTTGGATAATGAGGATAGTTCTGCTCCAGAATCATCATTGGCCATTAAGTAGCTAATTATTTTTTGTCTTAACTCTTCATGTGAAGAATCTTGTTCTTTTGGTACATCTTGAGGAATACCATTTTGATTTTGTGCAGGAACAAATTGAGTTCTAGATAATAATTGTTCTTTTTCTGGTTTCCCGTACATACTTAGCAATTCTGCTTTTCTAATTAATTCAATATTAGGATCTGTTATTTTTTTTGTAATTTCTGGGGAAAGATATAATTCTTCTTGATATTCTCTAACTCTTCCAACCACTAAAACGCTATCTCCTTTTTCAATGTCAATTAAATTGTTGGTATCTTCGTTAAATGCTTTAATTCTAATTGTTCCGCTTCCATCATCTAATGTGAAAGAGAAATAGTTTCCGTCTTCACTTTTGAAAACGTCTACTATTGTTGCAACAATGTTAACTCTTGAAACTTGACTATCTTTTAATTCAACACAACTTGGAATGAAATTTTCTCCATTTTTGGAACCCTTTACAAAATTACCATTATTAAGATTGGAAATCCAAATCTTAAAAGCTACTTGTCTTTGCATGGGTTTATTTTGTTGAAAATTGTTCATTTTAGATTTTACTTATGAATCCTCTACGTGGCTCGTAGATTTCTCCTTCCCTTTTTAGCTTTTCTATGATTTCTTCTACTTGGGACTCTGAAATCTTCTTATCTGTTGCTTCTGCCATGATGTCTTCCATAGGTATTGATTTTTTTCCTTTGGATTCAAAGAAACCAATTATTTCTCTAACTGTGTGAATTTTATTTCTTGTTGAAGCTGTAATTCCAGAAGTCATTCTGTCAATATCTATTTGTCCAGTTTCAGGATCAAATCCTACTTGCATTAAGCAGTATCTCATAATTGAAATTGATTTTCTTGCATCGCTCCTAGTAACTTTTGATGAAAGTCTTATTCTTGCTGAGCCTTCTGCAAGTCTAACTAATGATTCTAGTTGTCTTGCCGAAATTGGAATTGGTTTAACTGCATCTGAATCTCCTACGGTTGAAGAGTTTCTTAGATTAACATAAAAGTTTTTTATTTCTTCGATTGCACCAGGTGTTAATTTGGGATTTATTGATTGTTTTGCATGAGCAATATACTTCCTCATTAGATCTATTTCAATAGGAGGTTCTTTGGACATCGGATTGTGTTGTAATTCTAAAATATGAGTTGCGATTGCACTATCTTTTTCTTTGTTAGGTAAATCTCTAACCGGGAAAATTAAATCAAATCTGTTAATCAATGCGGGAGGTAAATCTATTTGTGCAGCAATTGGTTGATATGGGTCGAAACGTCCAAATTTAGGATTTGCTGCTGCAAGTACAGAAGTTTGTGCTTGTAATGTTGCATGGATATTTGCTTTGTGAATTGTAACTGTCTGTTGTGCCATAGCTTCATGCATTGCAGATGTATCTTCTTCTGACATTTTATCCATCTCGTCAAGAAGTAAATAACCTCCGCTTGCCAAAACAATTGCTCCAGCTTCAAGTGCCCAACCTTTGATGAATTCATCTTTTACAACACTAGCAGTAATACCTGCAGAAGTTGCTGCTCTTCCTACAACATACCTCGCCCTTGGTGCTGCATTTTCTATGAATTTAATTAATGAAGATTTAGCTGCTCCGGGATCTCCGACAAGCAAGATGTGAACGTCTCCCCTAATCTCTTGTCCGTCCCCTGTTGTCTTTTTTACTCCGCCCATTAGTTGAAGAATTAATGCACCTTTGATATCTTCGTGTCCTAAAATAGAAGGGGCTATTGAAGATAGAAACTTTTCATGTATTTTTGGGTCCTTTGCCAATTGTCTTATTTTTGCTAAGTCGTCTTCATCTAAAATTATTTCGTCATAACATTCTTCTGTAGGTTCCACATAATTTGCTTCTAAACATAAATCAAACCTTGTAGACATCCCTCCTGTTTTTGAAGGAATTGGGACTTCTCTCACCATTCCATACACTTTAACTCTTGAACCAGGAGTTGTTTTTTTCTCCATTTTTGGTTCAACTAAATCTTCTCTTAAGTAAACAGGTAATCTTTTTGATTGTTCCCCACCTCCGAGGTTATCTGAGGGTTCCTCTAAAACAATTCTTTGTGAGTCTACTAATTTTTTATCAATTAATTTAAATCTTCCAACTCTTCCGCAAGAACATCTACTTGGTTCTTTAAATTTTTCTTCTATTTGAGGCATTGTGATATTATTTCCACATGCAGGACATTCGAACTTTGCAGAAATTACTTGTGGCCTTACATCTGAAGATTGTCTAACAATACCTTCAAAACAAATGAACATGTCAATGTGTTCACTTCTAATATTTTTGATTAGAACTCTTTGGGATTCTGGAATGTTGAAAAATCTAACTTTGATATGTTTATTTGGAATATCAAATTGGGATAAAGCAATTTCAATTGCACGAATCGTTTCTTCTGGTTCGTTCAAAACTTCTTCTGCAAGAATTGGATCAAACATAGACAAATTATTGAAGTCAACTAATAGAGAACTTGCACCTTGCTTAACTAAAGAATGTATTTCTTTCTGATAGTTTAGTTCTAAAAATTCCTGAAACTTTTCAATTTGTTCTTGTGCATTAACCACTGACTTGTGCCCCCAAAAGTAGTTTAATTGGGGGTACAGGTTATTTAAAGAATTATAGTTTGAAGGCTATATGTATGGTAAGTAATATATTTTAAAAAAGATGAATGGGGAATGTTCCCCTTACTTCTTTTTCTTTAGAATTTCAATCAGCTCTCTAACAGCTTCTTTTAATTTCTTTTCAGAACGAGTACCTGTACAAACAATCTTTCCATTGCTGAAAAGCAAGAATGTTGCCCTTGTGCCAGCCAGTTTATAAACTAAACCTGGGAATTGTTCCGGTTCGTATTCGGTATTTTCTAATTCCATAGCTAGAGAATTTAAGTTTAAATCCATACCAATGCTACCAGAACCAACCATGTTCTGAACTTCTATTTTAGGTACGATTTTTATCTTAACATTAACCTTAGCTAGGTTTTCAATGATTCTATCGATGGATTCTCTTACTTTGGAAAGAGATCTAGCTCCAGTATTAACGATCTTTCCTGAGGAAAAGATAAGTGCTGAAGTTTTAGGTTCCTTGATCCTCATAATCAATCCAGGAAATTGTTCTGGGTTGTATTCTGTATTAGGTAGTGTTTCTGCTAACCTTATCAGAGGTATGTCTTGTCCTAATGATGAAGAACATACGATATTTACAATTCTAATATCTAATTTCTTTTTAGAACTAGCTTTCTTAGTTGTTTTAGAAACTTTCTTAGTTACGCTTTTAGTTGTTTTTTTGGTTGTTTTTTTTGCCATTTTATCCCCCATGCTCTAATGGCCTCTTTTTGTTTATATATGGAAGGAGTTTAGTATTTAAAGGTATTTAAATGGATGGTGTCCCTTCTTAGAGACTCTAGAGCTTGTTAAATGCAATCTTGAATACTTGGTCTTTGATTTTCTCTTCTTTTTGGACATCATAGGTGCCATCTAGTGCTCCGAAAGCTAGATTTACTGCCCCTAATCTCTCCATAAATTGCTCTTTGAATGCCATCAAATCAATATCTGATTCAATAACTAAAGAAATTCTATCACTTGGAATTAATTTTGCATTTTTCCTCATTGCTTGAACTTTTCTTGAAACTTCTCTTGAGAATCCTTCTTGCTCTAGCTCTTTTGTTAATTTAGTATCTAGTTTAATTGAAATTTCTTTTCCATCTTTGAATTCTGCAGCTTTGATGTTGGTTTGTGCTAAGATTATTGTAGATAATTTTTTTAGTTCTTTGTGATTTTCTTTAGGAACCGTTATTGTTGCTTTTTTTAATGGCCATCTTACTCCAATTTTTACTATTTCTCTTTCTTTTAGAATTTTAGAAGTAATTTCTTTTGTTAACTCCATTGCTTCTTCTAATTCTTTGTTTGATTGTTTTGCTTTTGGCCATGAACTTAAATGAATTGATTCTTTTGTTTCGAATAAATTGGAGTTTATGTATTCTGACATGTAAGGTGCAAATGGCGCCATTAACTTTGTTAAATTTCCAAATACATAATTCATTACATAAGGAATAGCTTTGTCTTTCTTTGATGCTCTGTCCCTGATGATTTTAATATACCATCTTGAAAGATCATCATTTACGAAAGTTATGAATTTTCTTAAACAAGTGTGATAATTGTGTTGTTCTATTTCTTCTGTTACTTCTTTGATTAAGGAATTTGTTTTTGAAATCATCCATTCATCTTCAATTGAAAGTTCTGTAGGTTTTTTACCACTTACAGTGATCATATTTTTTGTGAATCTATATGTGTTGAATAGGATATTTAGGAAGGGTAAAACTGATTCATTAACTAAATGTACTGAGAACTTTTTTTGGTCCCCTACTGCAGTTGTACACATCTGTAGCCTTACTGCGTCGATTCCAACAGTGTCAAATATCTCATTTGGAACTAAGACGTTTCCTTTTGACTTGGACATTTTTTCCCCCTTACCATCTACTAAATGTCCTGCACATACTACTGATTTGTAAGCGGGCTTATTGAACAATGCTGTAGAAAGTACATGCATTGTGTAGAACCATCCCCTTGTTTGATCAATTGCTTCGGCAATAAAATCATAAGGATGTCTTTTTTCAAAATATTCTTTGTTTTCGAAAGGATAATGTAATTGTGCAAAAGGTGCTGAACCAGAATCATACCAACAGTCTATAACTTCTGGTACCCTTGTGAAAAGCTTTTTATTTTTTTCAAAGGTGATTGTATCGATGAAAGGTTTGTGAAGATCTGTTACTTTTTTACCAGAGAGTTTTTCTAATTCTGCAATGGAACCTATGCAAACCTCTTCTCCATCTTCTGATCTCCAAACTGGTAAGGGTGTTCCCCAGAACTTCTTTCTTGATAATGCCCAGTCTCTGGCTTCTTCTAACCAGTTTCCGAATCTTCCTTCTTTGATATGTGAAGGGTACCAAGATATTTTTTCGTTGTTTTTAACTAAATCTTTTTTGATAGCTGTAACTTTTACAAACCAAGAATCTGTTGAAAAATAAATTAAAGGCGAATTACATCTCCAGCAGTAAGGGTACTGGTGAAGGTATTTTTCTGTTTTGAATAATTTATTATTTTTTTCTAACCATTCAATGATTTCTGGATCTGCATCCTTTACAAATTTGTCTTTGAAATCCGGAACCTCATCTGTGAATTTACCAGAATTATCAATAGGTTGAACAAATGGAATGTCATGATCCTTACAAGTGTTAAAATCGTCTTCTCCAAAGGCAGGGGCCATATGCACTACACCTGTCCCTTCATCAGTGTTTACGAAATCTGCAGGAATTATTGACCAAGCCTTAGTTTTTGCCAAGTCTTTCTTGAAATAATCGAATAATGGTTCGTAAGTTTTTCCAACTAAATCTTTTCCTTTGATTTCTTCTTTTATTTTTGGTTCTTCAAAGTATTTGTTAATTAGATCTTTTGCTAAAATGTAATTACTTCCTTCGTGCTCTATTTTAACATAATTTATTTTTTCATTTACTGCCAAAGCCATATTACTTGGAAGTGTCCAAGGTGTTGTTGTCCATGCTAGAACAAATGTATCTTTTTCATCGTTTAATTTTAGTTTAACTGTAACAGTTGGATCGGAAACATCTTTGTATCCTTGAGAAACC
>Ga0233430_1002045_pt1 | contig 24864 bp, 16 predicted proteins | sample SI_118_April2016_2_FD_179883 | JGI IMG/M metagenome (GOLD analysis project Ga0233430, IMG submission 179883) | Seawater microbial communities from Saanich Inlet, British Columbia, Canada - SI_118_April2016_150_MG | ecosystem: Environmental > Aquatic > Marine > Inlet | place: Canada: British... | reverse complement strand
ACGGCGCTTATCTGTGAAGATAAATCCGTAAGCTTTGCTCAATATCGTCGTGCGGCGGCTGGCTTGGGTGAGACCCTTGCGGCGATCTGTAGTCCTGGAGACAGGGTCGCTCTCATCATGGCCAATTCTATTGAAATGGCTTTTGCCGTTATGGGCAGCTATGCCGCCAGGCTTCAAGTTGCCCCCATGAACCCCGCGCTAACCGATCGCGAATTGGTGCCTTTGCTCGAAGATGTAGCGCCTTCCGTTATTCTTTGCTCACCACAATTTTTAGAGCGTTCTGAAACGCTGATAAAAGAACTTGGCGATACAAAAGTCATCTCGATTGGTGAGGGTAGCGTTGATCCTTGGCAATGGGTAGAAGACCGATCTTTTAAACTTCCAAGCCAACTGCCTGAGCCCGAAGAGCGCTGCTCTATGTTCTTCACCGGTGGCACAACTGGCTTGCCAAAGGGAGCGGAGCACATTCACAGCGGCAACATTGCTTTTTGCCGCAAGAGCATCGCGTTATGGCAATTTCGCTACGATGAAGAAGTCATGCTCAACGTTGCGCCGATGTTTCACATTTGGGGACATCACTTCTCGCTCTTGTTTCCTTTGTTTGCCCGAGCAACGATAGTGATCGTCCCGCAATACCAGCCGGATTTTGTACTCGATCAGCTGGAACGTCACCGCGTAACCGTGTTTGCTGGAGGCCCTGCTGCCATTTTCTTAGGGCTACTAGGTTCTGACAAAATGGCGAGCGTTGATGTCAGTGCCTTAGAATACAGCATTGCGGGCGGCTCACCGATTCCAGAAGGGTTAACGCACCGCTGGAAAGAACGCACCGGCAATGACATCCTCGAAGGCTGGGGCATGTCGGAAGGTGCGCCGATTAACAACAACCCAACCCATGGCGTAAAAAAGCTGCTCTCGACGGGGCTCACCCCGCCAGAGACAGAGATCGACATTGTTGATTTAGAGACCGGCACGAAAGTCCTTCCCGCCGGTGAGCGCGGCGAGATACGGGTGCGTGGTACGCAATTCACCATTGGCTACCGCAATCGTCCGGAAGAGACCGCCGCGGCCATCCGGGACGGCTGGCTTTATACCGGCGATATTGGCTATTTCGACGAGGATGGATATATGTTTCTGGTCGACCGCAAAAAGGAACTGATCATTGTCGGCGGCTTTAACGTTTACCCGCGAGAGATCGACGAAGTGCTGACTAATCACCCCAAAGTCGCCGAAGCGGCAGCTGTCGGGGCCGCCGATGATTTTTCCGGCGAAGTCGTCAAAGCCTTCGTCGCCCTTAACAAGGGAGAGACCATAACGCCGGATGAACTCATCGACTATTGCAAAGAAAATCTTGTCGATTACAAAATCCCTAAAGAGATTCGACTGCTTGAGGAATTGCCGAAAAAAGGTCCCGGCAAGATCAACAAGCTCCTCCTCAAAGAGATGATCAACGAAAGCTAAATCATTGCATTGGCTGGCGGCTCGACGCCGAGCAGCGTGCCGCCATAGATATTCCCAACATGGTCATATTCATATATCGCATGGGTCGCGAGGGCATTGGCGTCCCGGTGGAACCGCTGAATAGGTGAATCAAGAAAGGTGCCCCTTGAGCCGGCCGCATGGGCCAACTCATCGACAATTTCGTGGCTTTTCTTGGCAATGTGGGAGATCACCATCCGCATTTCACTGCGCTGGTCCCGGCCCATGGTCTCACCTCGTTGAACCAAGGCCCAAACTTCCTCGGCTTTTTTTTCAAACAATCCTGTAGTTGCCTCCAGCTCCATTTTAAGTCGGGCCAATCGAATACGCTGAGACATCAGGCCTTGCTGCTGATCACCGGAATATGCTCCGACTTTTGTTTTCAATATATCGCTGACCATTTCAAACAATGCCTCGGCGGCCCCCACCATCGGGCCGACAGCGCCAAAAACCATGTAAGTTAAAAGTGGAATTTGCCACAAGGGACCGGTATTGATGGCCATGCCGGGAGAGGTTCGCTCGCGCATGCTTTCAACCGTGGTACTACGATGCTCCGGCACGAAAACATCTGTCAGAGTTACATCGTGACTGCCGGTCGCTTTCATGGCCGAAACCTGCCACGTGTCTAAAATTTTAAAATCTTCAACCGGAACATAAAATCGATAGAGCACAGGCTCCTCGTCCTCATCTCCAGAACTGACCGGCGAACTCAAGCCCATATAGTCGCAATGCTGAATTCCTGTAGCATAGCCCCAGCGACCATTGAGAATAAAGCCGCCCTCAACGCGTTTGGCCTCGCCGCTCGGCATCACTTGACCAGCAGCCATGGTATAGCCACGTCCGCCAAACGCCTCGTCCTGCGCCTTTTTGTTATAATGACCGAATTGATAATTGTGATAAATCAGAAAGCCCATGCACCAAGCTGTTGAGGTACAGCCCTGCCCGAGGATCCGAAATATTTGTGGGATGATGGGGAAATCAACCTCCATACCGCCATAGGCTTTGGGTACAACGGCCTTGAAGGCGTCTATCCGTTTAAGTTCCTCGACCGTCTCTTCCGAAATCCGGCCAGCTTCTTCTGCTGCCTGCCCGCGCGCCCTCAAACTCGGAACCATTTCCCGGAGATCCTCTAACAGCTTTTCACCTTGGTTCATGTTAAACCCTCTCCTCAAAATTTTGTTTTTCTGCCGCCATGGCTTCCTGCACTTTAGGCCGCGCTTTCACGCGGGCAACATAAGCCTGGATCGAAGGCCAAGGGGATAAATCCACATCAACAAAATTTTCCCAGTTTAAAATGGTGAAGCAATAGGCATCCGCGACAGTAAAATCAGCCCCAAGCAAATAGGCATTTTGCTTAAGGTGTTTCTCAAGACAATCAAAATGACCATGCAGCCGGTTCAGCGTTTTTTCACGCACACTGTCTGGCAAATCAGCGCTGAACAATGGTGTGAAACCGCGGTGTAACTCAGACGAGGTAAAGGTCAGCCATTCGGCCACCCGGTAGCGCTCGATGCTGCCGACCGGTGGAATCAAGTTTGCTTCTGGCGCAAGGTCAGCAATGTATTGCACCATCGGCACACCTTCTGTCAGAAATTGACCATCGTCCAGTTCAAGCACCGGGACATATCCCTTTGGATTAATCTGATTAAAATCCACCCCCGAGGCCGTCGTTAAGGTATTTAAATCAACCCATTCCAATTCATAATCCAACCCCGCTTCCCGTAGAGCGATATGCGGCGACAAAGAGCAGGAGCTGACATCAAAATAAAGTTTCATGTGAATTCTTTCAGGAGCCGATTAAAAATACTCTCGATTTAACCTAGCCAATAAACCCTGCTGCGAATAGTGCTGTATTGACGCTTCATCGGTTTTGGGGCTGAATTAAAACTTGTGTAAAAAAACCATTAAATCAGGAACATCACGCTATGCTCGAGCTTTATCACTTTCATGGGGCCACCTGCGGTCTGAAGTCCCGCCTCGCCATCGCCGAAAAAGGCGTCGAATTTGTCGACCATGCGGTTGAACGCGGTTATTTGCGCTCCCCCGAATATCGCAAAATAAACCCCAATGCCGTGGTGCCGACTTTGATCCATGACGGCGATACTATTTTGGAAAGCTCCTGCATCATCAATTACATCGATGACGCTTTTGATGGCCCGGCTTTGAAGCCCGACAACCCATTGGGTGTTGCCAAGGTTTGGTGGTGGATGAAACGCGCCGATGAATGTCTGCCGATGATCGGCACCCTCACCTATACCGTATCAATGCGGCCCAAGCTTTTAAAACTGTCCCCGACTGAGCGCGAGGAACACATCGAAGGCATACCGATCGCCGCCACCCGTGCACGCCGTCGCCGCATCATCGAAGACGGTTTTGAAAGCTCTGATTTCGGCCAGTCGATTGAGGGTTTGCAAAAAATGCTGAACGATATGGAGCAAGCCCTCCAGAAAAATGAATGGCTCGTTGGCGATGACTACACCCTTGCAGACATTGCGATGACACCTTTGGTCGAACGCCTGCATGAACTGCAATGCGGTGGGATGCTGGAGACCTGCCCGGCGGTTGCCGATTGGTATGAGCGTATTCAAGCGAGGCCTTCTTATGAGACCTGCCTTGGGCCAACACCAAACCCCGAGGCTGCTCAACACAAAGAAGCCGGCCTTAAAGCCTGGCCGGAGATTAAGGAACTTCTATCAGCTTAAAATTAAACTAATGGGGAAACATAATGATGATCGTCAAGAAACACCTGCTGCTCGCCGGCCTAATTGCGCTGGCTGGATTGCTTGTCGATGGGCCCGCCGACGCCCAACGCAAACCACCCCCTAAACCGATCAACGGCGCTGAAAATGGCGTCTATCTAAAAGCTGCTTTGCCGCTCGATGAGCCGCGTCACCTTTGCGTCGATATTCCCGGCCATGGCGGCCGCGTTAACGTCACCCGCGACATGGTGGTTCACAGCTGCAAAGAAGGCATCTGGAACCTAGACGAGCGCTTCGTTAAATCCTCCATCAAAACCCACGACCTTAAAATGCCGCAATATAATTTGTGTCTGGTGGCCCGCGAAGCCAAAGCCGGTGCGAGGCTCGGCCTAACGAAATGTGGATCTTCAAAACTAGCTAAATGGGATTTCAAAGAGGCGCGTTTGACGTTGCAGGGACACCCTGATCTTTGCCTGACGATTGGCCCCGAGCCTTCAGCCTTAACGCCCGGCGGCAAACGCCTGCCGTCCCGCAACAAAGCTCGCTCCTTAGCAATGGACACATGTTCCGAAGCCGCGCTGGAACGACAGCTCTGGACGTTTGCCGATCCGCTCAACATCACCAAACCGCTGATGCCGCCGAAGGGGATGTAAATTTACTTTAGTTGGTATACCGCTTAAACGCGGTATCTCGGATCTTTTTGATGCGCGCCTCGCGCTCCATGGCCTTTAAGGCTGCCGTAATGCGCGGCAGCAGGTCTTCATGATCCTTGTGCAAAAAATGAAAAAGATCCAACGTGACCAATGGTGGTTCCACCATTGATATTCCTTTAAGTTCCAATTTCATTTTCGTAATGGTGCCTTCCAAAGCTGTGCTAATAACGACATCAACTCGGTCTCGGTCCAGCATACGAAAAACCATTTTATTTGTTGCCGCCGAGATAACCCTCATGCCTTGGGTATTATATTCGGCAAATTTGGCACCAAGACGTAGACCAATCGTCAGCGATTTAAGATCCTGCCACTTTCTAATTTTTAGTTCTGGTAATTTGGTGAAGACCGTGCCCTTTAGGGCATTAATCGCAACCGGCACAATCCGCAAATTTTTATAGTTCTTATCAATACCTCGAATACGATTTACTTCGCCATCTAACCTGCCAGAATTTGATTCACGTAAGGCACGCTCACCAGAGAATTCTTTGGTCGTGATCACAATCCCAATACGGGCGTAAGCCTCTTTAAGAATATTTTCTGAAATCTGAGCATGAAAATCAAGCGGGCCTGGCTTAGAAAACACCACCGCCTTTTGGGCATAGGCACTGCTGCCCAGATTGACCGTTAGATAAAACGATAAAAAAATTATTATAAACCGGGTTACCGATACTGACTTAGGCATTTTTCAAATCCAAGTTCTAACAATACGGATATAGTTACTATCGTGCGCATTTTTTACTTAAAAATCAAAAAAATAAGAATATTGGAGTACTTCTCAAGAGAAATGCGCCACCCAATCATAGACGAGTATAAATATGTAAAATAGACTGTTAAAACATTCTCTAAGAGACAGGTGCTATCCCTGAAAGTTGATACAACACTGGTAGCAAGTTATAACCTGTCAATGAATTTCAGATACATCATTGATGCAGAACATAACTGTGTATTCATTCAACAATTTGGTGAAGTAAGCTTCGAGCAACTATGGGATCAAGAAGTCCAGTTCTCTGCTGACCCGAACCATATTATAGGAATGAATATCCTACGTAATTTCACCCCTGCAACGATAATTCCTGGATACGATGTCGAAACTATTAAAAGAAAGGCACGAGAACGCCAACTTCTGTTCGATACTCTACCTGGTAAAAATCGAAAGGTTGCATGGGTACTCAGCAACGCTAAAGATTTTAAGGTGTTCCATCAGTTCTGTGCGTTCTCCAGGCTTAATCACCATCTTATCGACAGACAGCCCTTTAGGAATATTGGTGATGCACTGAAGTGGTTAAACATTCCCGAGGACTATGAGATTAAACATTCCGACCTGAATAAATGATTTGGGAAAATGGTGGGCGATGACGGGCTCGAACCGCCGACATCCACGGTGTAAACGTGGCGCTCTCCCAACTGAGCTAATCGCCCCCAAAGAGGTATCGAAATTTGACGTTTATGTAGTTTAGAGTGTCGTGCCTGTAAAGCACTATATCCGACATTTGAGCATAAATAATGCCGACTGCGTTGCCACAGTCGGCATCATTAAATTACTTAAAAAACGAGTTATCCGTTAACCGCGTCTTTCAGACCTTTACCAGCTTTAAATTTAGGCTGAGTAGAAGCTGGAATTTGAATAGCTTCACCCGTACGTGGGTTCCGACCTGTCGTTGCTTTACGCTGAGCTGTGGAGAAAGTGCCAAAACCTACGACACGAACTTCACCGCCACTTTGCAAAGCACCTACGATGGCATCGAAGACACCGGCGACTGCTTTACCTGCATCGGCTTTTGACAAACCAGAGTTGTCTGCTACTGCGGAGATGAGATCATTTTTATTCACGCTAAGGCCCCCTTTTTCTTTCATAATATTGGGTTGCGAAAGACTGAAAAATTCAGCCACTAAAACTGTAATGCGGGAGAAGTTTAAGCCGGATTTTTTTCTGCCGTCAATCGAAGAACCGCAGTTTTCCATAGTTTTCTGCGGTTTTGAGGCTTTTTAAGGGGTTACGGGGTATTTTTCTGGGGATAACTGGGAGTTTTTTGAAATTTTCCTGACCCAAAAAGCAAACGATCCGCAGAATTCTGCGAATCGTTTCACTTTGGGAATAACCGGAAAGTTTCTAATTCTTAGTGTTTGACGACGCCTGAACGCTCCTCGTCATCATCATTTTTACTGGTAGCGACAGCATTGTCTGCCGCCTCTTCATCCCACTCAATAGGTACGAGAGGATTTACCAAGGCATGCTCCAGCACTTCTTCAACACTGTTGACGGGAACAATCTCTAGGCCCTTCTTCACATTATCAGGGATCTCGGCAAGGTCTTTCTCGTTGTCTTTCGGGATCAAAACTTTTTTGATACCACCCCGAAGTGCCGCTAACAGCTTTTCTTTCAAGCCTCCAATCGGCAGGACACGACCACGGAGCGTAATCTCTCCCGTCATCGCGATGTCTTTACGAACCGCAATACCTGTCAGCACAGAAACAATCGAGGTTGCCATGCCGACACCAGCGGACGGACCATCTTTTGGTGTCGCGCCTTCCGGTACGTGAACGTGAATATCGCGCTTATCAAAGAGGGTTGGTTTGATGCCGAATTCGGCCGAACGAGACTGTACGAAAGAGCGAGCCGCCTGGATCGATTCCTGCATCACGTCACCCAATTTACCGGTAACCGTCATCTTACCTTTACCTGGCACCATGACAGCTTCAATCGTAAGGATTTCACCACCAACTTCGGTCCACGCCAGACCGGTGGTCACACCAACAATGTCTTCCTCTTCAACTTCGCCGAAGCGGTATTTTTTTACACCGGCATATTTTTCGATGTTGCGCGAGGTTACCTTGATGGTCTCATGGTTTTCCATGAGAATTTCCTTGGTCGCCTTACGTGTGAGGTTGGCCAATTCGCGTTCTAAGTTACGAACACCGGCCTCTCGCGTGTAATAGCGAATGACATCGCGGAGCGCTGAGTCTGAAATTGACCATTCGCCCTCTTTCAGGCCATGCGCTTCGATCTGTTTATCTATCAAGTGCAACCGGGCAATTTCAACCTTCTCATCTTCGGTATAACCCTCGATGCGAATAATCTCCATCCGATCCATCAGCGGACCTGGGATGCGGAGCGTGTTTGCCGTCGTGACAAACATCACGTCAGACAAATCATAATCGACTTCGAGATAATGATCTTGGAAGGTATCGTTTTGCTCAGGATCCAGCACCTCTAACAATGCGGAAGCCGGATCACCACGGAAATCCTGCCCCATCTTGTCGATCTCATCGAGCAGGAACAGCGGGTTCGAGCTTTTGGCCTTCTTCATGCCTTGAATGATCTTACCCGGCATAGAGCCGATATAAGTCCGACGGTGGCCGCGAATTTCAGATTCGTCTCTGACACCACCCAGGCTCATGCGAACAAAGTTCCGGCCGGTTGCGTTGCCGATTGATTTACCGAGCGACGTCTTACCAACACCCGGAGGGCCAACGAGGCAGAGGATCGGACCTTTGAGTTTTTTGGTTCGCTGTTGGACAGCGAGATACTCAAGAATACGCTCTTTGACTTTCTCCAGGCCATAATGGTCGGCGTTCAGAATATCTTGCGCTTTCTTAATGTCTTTATTGACCCGGCTGCGTTTTTTCCAAGGAATACCCAGCATCCAATCGAGATAGTTGCGCACAACCGTCGCTTCAGCTGACATCGGGCTCATATTGCGGAGCTTTTTCAATTCGCCTTGGGCTTTTTCCTTGGCTTCTTTGGTCAGCTTGGTCTTTTCAATTTTCTCTTCGAGCTCGGCATTTTCATCTTTGCCTTCATCGGTCTCGCCGAGTTCTTTCTGAATGGCTTTAAGCTGCTCATTCAAATAGTACTCGCGCTGGGTCTTCTCCATCTGGCGTTTAACCCGGCTGCGGATTTTTTTCTCAACTTGCAGGACGCCGATCTCACCTTCCATGAAGGAGATGATCCGCTCCATGCGCGCCGAGATAGAAGCGATCTCCAACAGTTCCTGCTTTTCGGAAATTTTGAGTGCCAGATGCGACGCAACCGTATCGGCGAGCTTGCTGTAATCCTCGATCTGATTAACCGAGACCAGTGCTTCGGGCGGAATTTTTTTATTGAGCTTAATATATTGTTCGAACTGAGAAACCACCGAGCGAGACAATGCTTCGAGCTCAGAATCATCACCTTCGTCTTCAAGGGTGACTTCAGCGAAGGCCTCAAAGAATTCTTCATTGTCGAGGAAACGGTCGATCTTTGCCCGAGGGCCGCCTTCGACCAGAACCTTAACCGTGCCATCAGGTAATTTCAGTAATTGGAGAACTGTCGAGACGGTGCCGACGTCATAAATCTCATCGGGTGAAGGATCATCATCGGCGGCATTTTTCTGCGCAACAAGTAGGATCTGCTTATCGTCCTTCATAACATCTTCAAGGGCACGTACCGATTTATCACGGCCAACAAAGAGGGGCACGATCATATGCGGAAAAACGACGATGTCCCGCAATGGTAAGACAGGAAATATTTCACCTGAGGTAGATTCCAATTTTATTCTCCTACTTTGCGGCCGGATTAGATTCGATCCGCAATATTAAATACTCTTACTCTTTCGATTTGTGTTCCCCCAGGCGGAAATCAAGACTTGAAAATCAAAAGAAGTATACATATCCCCCTATTTTGGCGTTTAAGCGCAGATTTTACGTCTTAAGCGCTGTTATCGAGGTCGTCTTTCTGGCGATCAGCATAAATATAGAGGGGGCGGGACCCTTCCTCTGCCACATCGCGATTAATCACAACTTCTTCAACACCTTCTAAATCAGGCAGCTCATACATGGTATCAAGTAAGATATCTTCCATGATTGAACGCAAACCACGTGCGCCGGTCTTGCGTTCAACAGCTTTTTCAGCAACACAATCCAAGGCGTTGTCGAGGAAGTTCAGTTTGACCTCTTCCATCTCAAACAGCCGTTGATATTGCTTCACCAACGCGTTCTTAGGCTCGGTCAGGATTTTTATGAGCGCCTCTTTATCGAGCTCTTCCAATGTCGCTAACACAGGTAAGCGGCCGACGAATTCCGGAATTAGACCAAACTTCAATAGATCTTCAGGCTCTAATTCGCGGAGAATTTCGCCGGTCTGACGATCGTCCGGGCTGCTGACATCGGCGCCAAAGCCGATTGAAGAGCCCTGCCCGCGTGACGAAATGATTTTATCCAAGCCGGCAAATGCACCGCCGCAAATAAACAGTATGTTCGTCGTATCAACTTGTAGGAATTCCTGTTGCGGATGTTTGCGCCCGCCTTGCGGTGGCACGGAGGCAACGGTTCCCTCCATGATCTTCAAAAGCGCCTGCTGGACGCCCTCGCCCGAAACATCCCGGGTGATCGATGGATTGTCAGACTTACGAGAGATCTTATCGACCTCATCGATGTAAACGATACCGCGCTGGGCGCGCTCGACATTATAGTCAGCCGCTTGCAGCAATTTAAGAATGATGTTCTCGACATCCTCACCAACATAACCGGCTTCGGTCAATGTCGTCGCGTCAGCCATGGTGAACGGCACTTCAAGAATGCGTGCTAAAGTTTGCGCCAGGAGCGTTTTACCGCAACCCGTGGGGCCGACCAAAAGAATGTTGGATTTCGCAAGCTCGACGTCATTGGCTTTGGTCGTGCTACTCAGACGTTTGTAGTGATTATGCACCGCAACGGAGAGCACGCGCTTGGCGAAGGACTGGGCAATGACGTAATCATCCAGCACTTCACAAATTTCTTTCGGTGCCGGAACGCCGTCACCTGATTTAACAATATGAGTTTTATTTTCTTCACGAATGATATCCATGCACAACTCAACGCATTCATCACAAATGAATACGGTCGGTCCGGCAATAAGCTTGCGAACCTCATGCTGACTCTTGCCACAAAAGGAGCAATAGAGTGTGTTTTTAGAATCACTGCCGGTGGACTTGGTCATAGGCCCTCCAAAATTAGTCCGGTGAGGTTATTAACAATGGCAAAACCTCATATAAACCAGTGTTTATTAAAAATTCCGGCTAGGCAAGACTTAGACAACATCTAATGAACAATTGAGCGCCGCAAAGACGCCAATTTTAAGTTGCATCCGGGCCTAGCTATCGGCTCCGTCATCGTCGCCATCGGAACTATCGGTTGTTACACTGTCATCATCGTCAGAGCTTGGGCGCTGATCAACAACTTGGTCAATAAGGCCGAATTTCTGCGCCTCTTCGGGATTAAGATAGGTATCCCGCTCAAGCGCTTGTTCCACAGCAGACAAATCCTGGCCAGTGTGATCAACATAAATATTATTAAGTCTGGCACGTAATGCCAATATCTCACGTGCCTGAATTTCAATGTCTGTGGCTTGGCCTTGCGCTCCGCCAGAAGGCTGGTGGATCATGATTCTTGAGTTAGGAAGTGCGAATCGCTTTTCCTTCTCACCTGCCGCCAACAAAAGCGAGCCCATTGACGCAGCCTGTCCAATACAGACGGTCGACACTGCTGGGCGGATATACTGCATGGTATCGTAAATCGCGAGACCGGAAGTAACGATGCCGCCTGGTGAATTGATATACATGGAAATATCTTTTTTCGGATTTTCCGATTCAAGGAACAACAACTGAGCACAAATCAGACTGGAAACATTATCTTCAATTGCTCCCGTTATAAATATGATCCGCTCTTTGAGAAGCCGGGAATAGATATCATAGGCGCGTTCACCACGATTGGTCGACTCGACAACCGTCGGCACAAGATAATTACTATAGACGTCTACTGGATCACTCATCATAACCTACTATTTGGGTTTCAATTGCCTAAATTTCAACTGCCTACATAACCTTTTTCAAGGCTAACAAACAATTCCTCGTTATCAGTCGTCGCCTTTCTTAGCAGCGACCTTCTTTTTAGCAGCAGCCTTCTTTTTGGCTGGTGCCTTTTTCTTTGTTGTCGATTTCGCCTTTTTAGCCGGTTTAGCCTCTTCAGGTTCGGCCATAAGCTCTTCAATCGTTACAACTTTTTCGCTGACATTTGCCAGCTCCAAAATGTAATCGACGACTTTATCTTCAAGCAAAGGAGATTGCACTGCCTGCATGGCTTCCGGGTTGTTTTTGTAATATTCAAAAACTTCCTTTTCCTGGCCTTTATACTGCTGGGCCTCTTGCATGATGGCGCGGTTTACTTCATCCGGGGTCACCGTGATTTCGTTGATGCGGCCAATTTCTGCCAGCAACAATCCGAGGCGAACACGGCGGGCGGAAATATCACGGTATTCCTCTTTTAACTCATCGTCGGTCTTGCCCTTGTCATCTTCATCGATTTGATCAGGATGTTCTTTGCGCTGATGTTCGAACTGATGCCAAACCGCTTCAAACTCGCTTTCGATCATGCCGCCTGGGAGTTCAAACTCGTGAACGTCATCCAAGACATCGAGCAGATCGCGTTTCACCCGCATGCGGGTATATTGCGCAAGCTCAGCTTCCTGATTTTCCCGTAATTTATCTTTGAGATCTTCAAGGTTTTCAGCGCCCATTTTCTGAGCGAATGCATCATCGAGCGTTGCTGGAGTGGTTTCCCGAAGCTCTTTAATTTTCACGGCAAAGACAGCGTCTTTACCGGCCAACTCTTCAGCGTATTGATCAGGGAAGGTGACACTAACATCGAACTCGTTACCAACTTCTTTGCCAATGATCTGCTCTTCAAAGCCAGGAATAAAGGAGCCGGAGCCGATTTCAAGGCCATAGTCCTCAGCTTTACCGCCAGCAAATTCCTCGCCATCAACACTGCCGGTAAAGTCAATCACCGCAACATCACCCGTCGCGATGGGACGGTTTTTCTCAATCGGCTTTGAATCTTTCTGGCCATCTGCCATTTGGCCGATGATTTCTTCAACCTGATCTTCATTGGCCGGCACTTTTTTGCGCTCAAGCTTAAGCTTGCTGAAGTCGGTCAACTCGATATCTGGGAAGACTTCCAATTCGATAGAATATTCCAGATCACCGCCTTCATCGAATTTATCAATTTCGATCTTAGGCTGAGCGACCGGACGCAGTTCTTTCTCAACGATGGTGGCTTGCGAACTTTCGCTCACCGTCATTTCCAGGATTTCACCCATAATGGCTTGGCCATGCTGCTTCTTAAGCAGTGAAACGGGTACTTTGCCGGGACGGAAGCCGGGCATGTTGGCTGTCTGCGCGATTTGCGTCAGACGCGCATTAATTTTTTCTTCTATATCGGCCGCCGGCACCACAATTTTATATGCCCGCTTTAAACCTTCATTATTTGTTTCCGTTACCTGCATGGTAAATCCGTTCGTTCTATCATTTGTCTATGCCAATGCTTAAATTCCGTGCTTTTAATTAGCAGAATTTAAGCGATGAATTCGTTCTATATTTGGTGCGGGTGAAAGGACTTGAACCTTCACGACCGAAGTCACTGGTACCTAAAACCAGCGCGTCTACCAATTCCGCCACACCCGCACAAATAACCTTCTGGCATCAGGTAGGCAACGCCAGAGCGCGCACTCTATAAAAAAAGTCCCCAGTGTCAAACGCTGTGTGCGTAAATGTGAAGAAAGTCGCTAATTTTTCAGGAGCTTTCGAGAAAGAAAGGAATACTTTCACCAATATCCCTCGAAAAACTTCGATCGTCACCCTGGACTTGATCCAGGGTCCAGAATTAGCTGAACCATACTGGATTCTGGCCGACGCCAGAATGACGGAAAAAATGGAGAGATTGGGGACATGTACTTGTTACATGTCCCCCTATCTCGGGAAATAAGCACGAAATTGGAGTTAAGTTAAGTAGCGTGTCCCGGGATTGAGTCCACTGACTGTGTTCTCCGACCGTGCCCCAACTCACTTCGTCATCCCGGACATGATCCGGGATCCAGTCTTTATCTCAACCACCAACGTCCGTTGGAATGACAAAAGAACAGAACCATAAAGGACGCGAAGAACGTGAAGAAGCCGGAGGCGGAGGGGGTACAGAAAAATAATTATTTTTGGTGTACGGAAAACCAGTGTTTTCGGCACCCCCTAATTTTGCCCATCGATTTGATAGCGCAATATGAACTGTTAGTAGGTTATGTCTATTCTACGTCGTCTTCATATCTCAGTCGATTGGGAGAGCGGTAGCCATCTCGTTTTCGTCGTTTCATATAGGTGCCATACATGGTGCGTTTTTCGGTGTCTCCGTTCTCTTTATGGACGTATGGACAAACGTCGACGCAGATGTGGCAATAGGCATCATGGAGGCGGGAAAAGGGATAGCATTTTTCCATATCGATGCGCCAACGCTTGACGCCTTCAGTCATAATATGATCCGTGGCAATAGCATCACCGGGACAATTGTTGCGACATATTTTACAATTCATGCAGTAATCCTGAACACCAAATTTGAGCGGTGAATCATAAAGCACCGGCAAATTGGTCGTCACGAAACCCGGCCTAAAATTAGCAGCATAGGTTGGATTGATGAGACTACCATGGCGACCAAGTTCGCCAAGTCCGCATTGATACATGGTAGGGATGGCTTGAATTTGCAGCGCACCATTATGATGCGCCCAGGCTGGATAACCCATATCACGGATGAAAGCAGCGAGATCGGTAGTGATATCAGCAATGCGCATATATACCTCATAGGTTTCGGCTTCAATGGCGAGCGAACCTTTGAGGACATTGCTATAATCTTCGGCGAGAATGAACGCGAAGACATTCCGGTGTGGCATATCAAAACCTTCATCGATCATGGTTGGCGTAAGTGCGCAGCACCCAACTAAATCGGCGCCTAATTCCCGCGCTTTCGCCTTCACTTCTTCGGTGACGTGTAACGTATCGGTGATTTCACGCTTGTCCGGATTGACTGGACCATCGCGATCTTTGGCTCGACTGAGCCAATATTCGCTGGCGGCTGTGCGCACATCATCTTTTTTGGTCCATTGCGGCACATTGTCTAGCCCTCGCTCGGCGAGCATCTTGCGCAACAACGGATCGGCTGGACCTTGCTCCCGTCTCCAACTAGTACCAATCAACGTATAATCCCTTATACCGAAACTAACCCATTCACGTACACCAACGATTTAAGCACATATCAGCGGCAGATTTGAACTGTCAATAGTTGAATACGTTGGTGGCTATTTCGCTTGTACGGAAAACCAGTGTTTTCGGTATACCCTTTTATCCTTCGTGGTTCCCTGGATCCCGGATCAAGTCCGGGATGACGGAGTAGCGGGCAGTCGGGGACACGACACTTAATTTAATTCTAATTTTGTGTCTGTTCAAATCGGGTCAATTCAACAGGCTCGCTTGTTTCCATCACGTTTTAAGCAAGTTCTTAACCCGAGATGAGGCGTTTACTTCCTCGCCATTGCGATAGGATTCGTGATTGCTGTCGATGGTTTTTGGATCATAGAGATAATTAAGCATAACGCCGCCGGATTGCTCGACGCCGCGCTCCGACATATCGGCTTGCCAATTGAGCTGCTCTACTCTGGCGCCATTGTTGAGATGGAAATGCGCAACCGAGTCTAGGGCGGTGCCACTGGCGTGCTTTTCTTTGAGTAAATAATACGCGCACAGCCGTATTAATGGCTCGCGTAGAGCTTCTGATACGGCTTCATCTTTGGTCCAATCGGCCCGCGATAGTAATTCGTTCAGCGCTGCTTCTGGCGTGCTTTTGACAGCGAGGGTCATAATCGCTTCATCTTGCTCAGCCGTCAGCAGATCAAACTGGCCGTCCAATAGCCGTTTATCCAACCACCGGCGGAAACCAGGCAAAGGTGACAGCGTCGCGAAGTTTTTAATTTTCGGCAGCTCTTTGGAAAGACTTTCGACCACGCGCTTAATCAGGAAGTTGCCAAAATTTATACCGGATAAACCGGCTTGGGCATTTGAAATCGAATAAAAAATCGCCGAATCAGCAGCCTCAGGATCACCCAAGGGTGCGTCTTGATCCAGCAAGACTTGAACATTATCGGCAATGCCATTGACCAAAGCGACCCAGACGAAGATCAAGGGCTCTTCCGGCATACGGGGATGGAAAAAGGCAAAGCAGCAGCGATCAGAGGCCAACCTATTTTTTAGATCATCCCAGCCTTTGATCTCATGCACAGCTTCATAGACGAACAGCTTTTCCAACAAGGAAGCTGGCGCCTGCCAGGTGATCTGCTTCAATTCCAAGAACCCGACGTCAAACCAGCCGGTCAATAGTGCTTTGAGATCACTCTCTAATCCTCTGAGCAAAGGATCCTGTTTCGCCCATAGAATGAGTTCCTCTCGCATATCAACCAGGAACTTCACGCCCTCCGGCAATGCATTAAACTGGGTCAGCAAATGAACCCGCGGGGCCTTTAGGGCTTTGCGCAGTTTTTGCTCAGCCATAAAGCGCGCTTCGCCGTCCTCTGCCTTGGAAAGCTCGCTCACCGATACATCTATCTCGGCGTGATCGGTACCGAACTCGCTGGTCAGCACCAAAAGGAATTTTTTACGCCCCTCTTCGTTAAGCGACAAATAAGCGTGACCAAGGGCGGCAGCTCGCTTGCGGGCGGAGACTTCGCCGCCTCTCGCATCCAGGCAGGCCTGCATATGCTCAATCAGATGTAGCCGGTCATCCTCATTTAGATCAGGCGAGACAATAATTTCTAAGGGCGCGCCGGTATCTGAGGCGATTTTATCCCAAGCGCCGATCAAATTCCGTAAAGTTCGGTCCCAAAAACTGGATTTTTTGTGTTCGGTCATGTTTCTTTTCTATTTCAATGGTGCCACGCTACTCATTTAGCATATTTTGCAGCAACGCCAAGACCTCGGGCACTTTTTCAACTATATCTTCGGCAATTAAACCCGGACCAAAGATATTTGCCGCCTCGCCATGCATCCAAGTGGCAGTCGACGCCGCTTTAAATGCCGTCATACCTTGCGCCATTAATCCTATGATCAAGCCGGCCAGCACATCACCAGAGCCCGCCGTCGCCAAAGTCGCTGGCGCATTGCTGTTTATGGCGACACTGCCGTCCGGCGCCGCGATGATCGTATCCGCCCCTTTCAAGAGAACAACCGCCCCACTCTGCTGCGCTGCGGCGATAACATTTGTCACCTTGTCGGCAGGCGTATCAAACAGGCGGGCGAATTCTCCCTCATGTGGGGTTAGCACCACCGGCCCACCAGATTTCTTGATCCAACCAAACAAAGTGTCTGGATCATCCTCGAAAACCGTCAGCGCATCCGCATCAAGGACGGTTAATTTGCCAAAGCGCAAAGCTGCTATCGTCCGTAGTCGCGTCTCTTGGTGTACCCCATTTCCTGGACCGACCAGCACAGCATTTCGCCGGAGATGACTGATGGCTTCTTCAAAAGTCTGTGGCCCTAAGGGCGAAAACATACAACCGGGATCACCGCTCAGATAAATATCGCGTGCCACCTCATCGGCGGCAATCGTGACAAGCCCTGCACCAACCCGGCGTGCCGACCGAGCCGCCAATCGGGCTGCTCCTGTCAATTCCGCACCACCTGAAATGACGACATGGCCACGGGCATATTTGTGACCTTTGAGCTTTGGTCTTGGAAAATCAGCCAGCCAGTTTGCCGGCAGGTTTTCATGTGACTCTGGTTTAATCTCGTCCAACACCGTTTGCGGAATGCCAATATCGGCGACCTTAACTTCGCCGCATAATTCGCGTCCTGGCATCACCAGATGCCCGGGTTTTTTACGGAAAAAAGTAACCGTCAGCTGAGCCGCAGGGGCCGCACCGCAGATTTGTCCGCTATTGCCGTCAACGCCGCTCGGCACATCCACCGCAAGGCAATCTTTGCCCTGAGCATTGATCGCGTCGATCACTTCTTTCGTGGCACCATCGATATCGCGCGTCAGACCAGCGCCAAATAATGCATCAACAACGAGATCAGCTTCCTTTAACAGATCGACCGACAACGCTTTTGTCTCACCCTGCCAAAGCTTAGCGTTCGCCGCCGCATCGCCTTTGAGTTTTTTAATATTGCCTAAAAGCCCAAGGGTTACCGGCCAACCCGCCTCTTTGAGGAGCCGTGCCACGACAAATCCGTCGCCGCCATTATTGCCGGGACCACACAGCACAACAACGCGCCGCCGGGTCCAGCGTTTTCGCAAAGCTCTAAATACTGATCGCCCAGCAGATTCCATCAAATCAAGGTTCGGCACGCCTGATTTTACGGCCAAGGCATCGGCCCGACTCATTTCTTCGACGGTAAGGAGTTCGGATTTGTTCAAGAGATTCATAGTACTAACTTAGTCTTATTCACTCTTGTTTCGCAAGTAGGAGCAAAATTCCACCTTCGGTAACTATGGACTGGCTAGAGGGAGGTTTCGGCGATATAACCCACATTAGATTATTTAAGGTGTCTGAATTGTGAGAGTACTTGTTCTCGGAGCGGGCGTTGTTGGTGTGACAGCCGCCTATTATCTACAAAAAGACGGCCACGAGGTTACGGTCATTGATCGCCAAGACGGGGCGGGACTGGAAACCAGTTTTGCCAATGGCGGCCAAATTTCGCCCAGCCAAGCCTATCCCTGGGCCGCGCCGGAGGTCCCTTTCCTGATGCTGAAATGGCTCGGCCGCAATGATGCGCCGCTCTTATACCGCATGCGCCTCGACCCGAAACTTTGGATCTGGAGCTTACGCTTCCTCGCCAATTGCACGCCGGGCAATTTTATGACCAATACGGTGAAGAACCTTCGCTTGTCGCTGCAAAGCCGCTCGTTGTTGCCGGCGATCAGACAAGAGACCGGCATTGAATATGACTGCCTCGAAAAAGGTATCTTGCAGATTTATCGCGATCAAAAAGAGCTCGATAAAGCCGCCAAGTTCAATGATGAACTGGCAAAATTAGGCTGTGAGCACGAGGTCTTGGACAAGGCTGGCGTTCATGCATTGGAGCCCGCTTACGATTCCAGCCCCGACAAGATCATCGGCGGTATCTATACCTCAATCGATGAGAGCGGCGATGCTCATAAGTTTTCTCAAGGTCTGGCAAAATATTGTGCCGATCAAGGGGTGACGTTTCGCTATGGCGAGACCGTCCAAGCGATCAACAAAGACGGCTCGAAGATCACCTCGGTGACAACTGATAAAGACACCTACACCGCCGACACCTATGTCATGAGCATGGGCAGCTATTCGCCTCTGTTCTTGCGTCCGCTCGGTATCAAAGCGCCGATCCAGCCGGTCAAAGGTTACTCTGTCACCGTGCCTACCGCAGGCCATAATGGCGCACCGACCATCAGCCTCACCGATAATGATCACAAGCTGGTCTTTAGCCGCATCGGCGAGCGCATGCGGGTTGCGGGCACGGCTGAGTTTAACGGCTACGACACCGAGATGAATGACCAGCGCGCCGGCTCCATTCGCGATACGGCCCAAAAATTATTCCCCAATGCCGGCGATTTCTCAAAAGCCGAACTGTGGACAGGTCTGCGCCCGATGACCCCGGATGGCGTGCCGATCATCGGCAAGACGCCCTATGACAACCTCATCATGAACACCGGCCACGGCACCCTCGGCTGGACCATGTGCGCCAGCTCCGGCCAACTCACCGCCGATTTGGTTGCTGGCCGTGAGCCGACAATTGATATCAGCGATATTGGGTTGGAGAGATTCTGAGGGATTGCCCCCACCGTCATTCTGACGCAGTCAGAATCCAGACAACCTACCAACAAATAAACCGATAAAAGACTGGATCCTGAACCAAGTTCAGGATGACGACCTGTTTTGGGGACATCTTCTTGGCACCCCCTATTGACCTCTCATCGGTCGCGTAGGTGTCCCCTCTTACGGTGTTGATATACCGCAGAATTAAAGGGACACGTAAAAAATACATGTCCCTTTAATTCTGCCCCTGCCTCGCTTTCCATTTGACAAATGCTCTGTTCTAAATTAGAACAAAAAAAGAACATTAGTGAGAACAGAAAATGAAGGAGGGCGGTATGAGAGCAGAAGCTTTGGATATTGCACCCACATCAACAACAGTATTTCACCCGAACCCTGCGGTTTTGGACAGTCTACGCACGCAAATTCGCCAATTGGAAAAAGGCCGCTTGCTCCCGGCAGAAAGCGAGCCAACGGTGTCGTTAGGTGATCCTGAGATTGATGCGGCGCTACCCTGGGGCGGGCTGCCGATTACGGGTTTGCATGAGATTTTTGGCGACACGGCAGCACATGGGTTTGCAGCCGCGCTGATCCATAAATTGGTGGCAGATTCTGAGGCACCGATCCTCTGGTGCCAACGCGGGCCGGACCTTTGCGGCCATGGACTGGCGGAATTTGGCATTGATCCAGATCGACTGATCCTGGTTGAGGGTAAAAGCGACACTGATATTCTCTGGGCAATGGAAGAAGGGCTCAGGAGTTCCGGCATCGCAGCCGTGATCGGCATGCCTTACAAAATCCCGCCGATCGCCGGGCGACGGCTACAATTGGCAGCGGAAGAAAACGGCGTGCCGGGTCTCCTGCTCAGGCCTAAAGACAAAAGCGCCAAGGTAAATCAAACTATATCGCCGACCAGTGCAGCGCTGACCCGCTGGCATGTTACCGCCGCGCCCAGCATTACACCGGCGAGCGGCTTTGGGCTCGGCGCACCGAAATGGAATTTAGAACTACAGCGCTATCGCTACAGCGCCCTTAATTTACAAAAACACGACAACAAACAAAAAAAGCTGGGGCGGATAAGTTCCTGGCAGGTGGAATGGTGTCATGAAACGGGTGATCTCTCTGTGGTTACCGACCTTCGCAACGGATCGGCTCAGCCGCACCCGAGCAAAAGCCCAGATTGGGGTCGGTACGGGAAACAACAAACCGGCTGAAAGAAACCGCCCCTTTCCGCTTGCCACAATTACTCTACAACATGGCGGGCAGCGGATTGCGGCGACTAATCAGGCAGCAGATAGAGAAGGCATTAAGCCGGGCCTCTCGCTCGCCGATGCGAAAGCGCTGTTCCCGGACCTCGCCGTCACGCAATCAGACCCGGCCGCCGATCTAAAAGCCCTCGACAAACTGGCCCAAGCCTGTGAGCGCTATACCCCCTGGGTTTCACTTGATCCCCTGGGCGGTGGCCTGCTCACCGATATGAGCGGCAGCGGCGGCCTCTGGCTCGATGTGACAGGCTGTGCGCATTTGTTTTCAGATACTCTGGAAGCCCCCCCCACCCCAACCCTCCCCCTCGTGGGGGGGGGAGGGGGAAGTACTGTAAACCCCTCATTCTCTAACTTTAATAACAATGGAGACTCTCAACATCTGCACAACCAATCCCCCTCCCCCCTTGAGGGGGAGGGTTGGGGTGGGGGGATGGCTGAAAATGCTCTCCTCAAAGACCTCCACGACCGCTGCCTGGCCGCAGGCTATCAGCCACGGATTGGCCTCGCTGATACGCCGGGGGCGGCTTGGGCGGCGGCTAGATATGGCGATAGGGTTTGCACGACCATCCCCGCCAAAGCCCAGCGGGACAGCCTTGCGCCCTACCCAATCGCGGCGCTGCGGCTTGACCCGAAAACGCTTGAGGGCTTGGAAAGCCTGGGCCTCCGCAAAATTAGTGATCTCTATGAAATGCCAAGGGGGCCGCTCTCGTCGCGCTTTGGCGGTCAGGCACTCAGACGATTAGATCAAATGCTGGGCCGGTTGGAAGAGCCGATCTCACCCCGCCGTCCCGTGCCCCTCTATTCTGCCCGGCTGGCCTTTGCCGAGCCGATTGGCCGTACCGAGGATATTGGTCTGGCGCTGGATAAACTCCTGGCCGAGCTTTGCCCAAAATTCGAAGACAGCAGCCTTGGCGCCCGGCGTCTGGAACTCAGCGTTTTTCGGGTTGATAATACCCGGGCAAGCCTCGCCATCGGCACCAGCCAGGCGTCGCGTGATCCGGGCCATCTGGCACGTTTGTTCCAAGATGACCTCGACACCCTTGATCCGGGCTTTGGCGTCGAAGTCATTATTCTGGCTGCCTTGGAGACCAATACGCTCACCGCCCGGCAAATCGATACTGCCGGTAAAACCGCTCATCAAGCGAATGAAAATGCGGCCAAGTTGGTCGATCGGCTGTCGGGGCGACTGGGCCTACGAAATGTTGTCCGCCTGCGCCCGGTGGAAAGCTATCTGCCGGAACGCGCCAGTGAAACCCGCCCTGCCCTCAATCCAGGCCTACAAGTAGAAAAATCCTCTCTTATCAGCTGGAAAGTGGCCCAAAAGCGCCCGCTTCGGCTTTTGACCCAGCCACTGCCCATTGATGTCATGGCCCCAGTGCCGGATGGCCCGCCGGTGATGTTTTTATGGCGCCGGCGACAGCATAAAATCGCCCACGCCGAGGGACCGGAACGCATTTCCCCCGAATGGTGGCGTCCAACCCAGCTGCAAACGCGCTCTAGATCACTCACCCAAGAAACCCGCGACTATTACCGCCTCGAAGACCAGGACGGCCAACGCTACTGGGTCTACCGCGAAGGCCTCTACCGCCCGGATAAGCCACCCGGTTGGTACCTACATGGATTTTTTGCTTAATGACCGCCTACGCCGAACTCCACGTCACCAGTAATTACAGCTTCTTGCGCGGCGCATCGCACCCGGACGAATTGGTGTTGCAAGCAGCTGCGCTTGGACACACGGCGATTGCGATTACGGATCGCAATACATTAGCCGGTGTCGTGCGGGCACACGTGGCGGCGAAACAGCATAATATCCAACTCATTGTCGGCACGCGGTTGGATCTTGAAGATGCACCGAGCCTGCTCTGTTTGCCAACCGACCGCGCTGCCTATGGCCGGCTTTCGCAACTCCTCACCTTGGGCAAACGCCGGGCTGAAAAAGGAAGCTGTCAGCTTTATTTGGAAGACCTATTAGAGGGCGAGATATTCAAGGCAGGCAAGGGACAAATCATCATTGCTTTGCCGCCTGATGAACCACCTGATCAGGGCTATATCAACCACCTTTCAAATTTAAAGGAAAACTTTAAAAAAAAACTATATCTAGCTGTAAAACATAACTATTATGGTGATGATTATCAAAGAATAGAGACTCTCTCCCAGCTCGCCAAAGGGCTTTTTATCCCGCTTGTTGCGGTCAATGATGTCCATGCACATGCGCCTGAACGCCGGGTCTTGCAGGACGTCCTGACCTGCATTCGCGAGCACTGCACCATCCACGAGGCGGGCTTCCGTCTGCATGGCAATGCAGAGCGCCATTTAAAGCCGGGTGACGAGATGGCTAGGCTATTTCAGGACTATCCCGGCGCCATCGCCAATACGCAAAAAATTGCCGCCAAATGCCAGTTCAATCTGGATGAGTTGCGCTACGAATATCCGATTGATCCGACCAGCCTGGGCCGCAGTCCGCAAGAGGAGCTCGATTACCAAACCCGGCTCGGCATGAAAGAGCGCTACCCCGACGGCGTGCCGCTTAAAGTGCGTGAGCAGATCGAGCATGAACTGTCACTGATCGGCGAGCTTGGCTATGCACCCTACTTCTTAACGGTGCATGACATTGTCCGCTTTGCCAGATCGCGCGATATTCTCTGCCAAGGACGCGGCTCGGCAGCGAATTCGGCGGTCTGTTACGTGCTGGGCATCACCTCAGTCGACCCGACCCGCATCGATGTCTTATTTGAGCGTTTTGTCAGTGCCGAGCGGGACGAGCCGCCGGATATCGATGTTGATTTCGAAAATGAACGCCGCGAAGAGGTCTACCAATATATCTATGAGAAATACGGCCGCGACCGGGCGGGTATTACGGCGACCCATATCACCTACCGATCACGCAGTGCGTTCCGCGAAATCGGCAAAGTCATGGGGCTTTCAGAGGATTCCATTCAAGCGCTTTCCGGCTCATCCTGGGGCAGTCCCAGCCGCGGACGGCCTAGTGATGAGCGGATTTTAGAGGCGGGCCTTAACCCTAAAGACCGAACGCTCCGCATGGTTCTGGCTCTAGCCCAGCAAATTGCCGGCTTTCCCCGTCATCTCAGTCAGCATACTGGTGGATTTGTCATCACCAAAGGTCCGCTCGATAGCGTCGTGCCGATTGAAAATGCTGCCATGGCAGACCGCACGGTGATCGAGTGGGATAAGAACGATCTTGATGCTTTGGGGATCCTGAAGATCGATGTCTTGGCGCTCGGCATGTTGACCTGTATCCGTAAAGCCTTTGAGTTGATCGAGCGCCATCATGCCGTCAAATTGACCCTCGCCAATATTCCGTCCGGCGACAAAGAAACTTACGACATGTTGTGCTTGGGCGACTCGGTCGGTGTTTTCCAAGTCGAAAGCCGGGCTCAGATGAACATGCTACCGAGGCTCAAACCCCGTTGTTTCTATGATCTGGTAATCCAGGTAGCGATTGTCCGCCCCGGCCCCATCCAAGGCGACATGGTGCACCCGTACCTGCGGCGGCGAAGCGGTGCTGAAGAAGTTGAATATCCGTCTGAGGATCTCCGCAATGTGCTGGAAAAAACCAAAGGCGTGCCGTTATTCCAAGAGCAAGCCATGCAGATCGCCATTGTCGCGGCAGGCTTTACCCCCAGCGAAGCCGATGGGCTCAGACGTGCCATGGCGACCTTCCGCCATACCGGCAATATCCCGCTCTACCATGACCGCATGATCAACGGCATGGTCGAGCGCGGCTATGACGCAGATTTTGCCGAGCGTTGTTTTAAGCAGATCGAAGGCTTCGGCGAATACGGTTTCCCAGAAAGCCACGCCGCCAGCTTTGCACTGCTGGTTTACGTCTCATCCTGGCTTAAGTGTCATTACCCCGCGGCCTTTGCGACAGCCCTGCTGAACAGCCAGCCAATGGGGTTCTATAAACCCGCGCAGATCGTCCGCGATGCGCAGGATCACGGCGTTGAAGCGCGCGAGATTGATGTCAATGATAGTGAGTGGGATTGTACGTTGGAGATTTATGCAAATGCTCTGGAATCCCCCCCACCCCAACCCTCCCCCTCAGTGGGGAGAGGGGGAAATCAAATCGGAGGTCT
>Ga0233430_1002039_pt1 | contig 24886 bp, 23 predicted proteins | sample SI_118_April2016_2_FD_179883 | JGI IMG/M metagenome (GOLD analysis project Ga0233430, IMG submission 179883) | Seawater microbial communities from Saanich Inlet, British Columbia, Canada - SI_118_April2016_150_MG | ecosystem: Environmental > Aquatic > Marine > Inlet | place: Canada: British... | reverse complement strand
AAGGGGTGCGATATGGGTGGCAGAGGATTTATCCGTTATTATTCTTTTTCTCAAGGAGTGTATATGTATGATTACAAACATTATACGGGTGAGTATAGAAGCCTCTTTTCAGAGAAGACAAAACAACACAAACGGTTGCTATATTGCTCGAACTTCTCGGCGGCACTATGAGCTATATAAAGCTTATTTAGCTTCTATATATTGTGGTCAGGCAAGCCCTCATAGTATAGGTACGTCCGATCACGTACGACTGCTATGTGTCATTGAAGTTGTTAGCACTATGGCCATTTGACAAACACACCCCTAGCAGATACGTAGGATTCCCAGCATATCTGCCAGCTTCAGTCATGCCATGTTGACCAGCCGAACCACCACAAAGAGCTCTGACTACGAAACCTCCTTCACTCTGCACGCCGTGTACGACTTCAGGCAGAACAGTAATACCATCTGAAGGGAGCTGTCAAAAGTGCGTATAGTGCTTTCAAAAGCTCCAGTATCCATACCTGATGAATACTGACCAGTAATAGCCCTCCAAAGGTACCGTTGCCAGCTATATTCCCAGGAAATATTTGTTGAAAACCACCAGTGCACCTGTCAAGCCTGTATTAATCATTATGGTGCTCCTCTCATCGCACTAAGTGTACTAAATGCACTCATCAGCTTGAACAACTGATTTCTAATTCTGACCTCATATTTCTGGATAGAGTCGAAAGAATTACTGTTCTTGAATATCTGTGGCCATTTTATAATATGTACATTATTGCTCAAACCGGTTATATCATCAGCTATAGCTTTCTCCGCTACCGGCACTCGTCTTAAACGCCAGAGGCAGTAAGTGATTTGTGAGATCAATTCCTCCTCAACCACCCCTTGTGGGCTCAGTTCTAATATAACTCGATCGGCTAGTTCCTCGTACGCTTCCTTACTCTCTCCCTTAATCAAAATAGCAGTGCTTGTGAGGCCATGTGATATGGCGTTGTGCCTTGTATGAGTGGTATCGCCAGGGCCTGTAGATTTCAATGAATTTTGTTTATTCGCTAAATGTTGAATTTTTGATAGCATTCATAACTCCTTTCAATATTCTAAAATCATGTTTACTGCGATAAAAGTATTCTAAGATGTAATGAAACTTTCCCTTTTAAACCTTACCGATGTTGGCAAATCCTTGTAAAGCTAATACTCATTGCATATTGGCTTTTTATCCAGCTTCTTGGATAATCGGTTGTGCCCGTATAGCCCTCCACTTGCCCCGGCTACACCACCTGGCTAACAATAATTTTTTTCGTAACAGACCTACCTTCAGCAAAGTTTTCAAAGCATTACTACGTGGAAATATATTCTTTTTTACCTCCATGTCAAAGCACGCCTGTTCTGCAATAAAAGTGTTTTGTGCAAAACAAAGCCATTTTGCCAAAGTCATATTCAGATCGAAATATCCTCGCGATAAATGTTTGGACGCAAAACCAATGTCAATATGCTCGTTATTGAGACCTTCCTGATGTGCAACACCTGCAATAGCCTTGTTCATACACTTACTATCGTCTACATACCCACTTACTGCTATATCTGACCATCTTTCTACCTTCTCTCTACCTCTTCTTTAATGCCCATATTCCCCCTATATTGCAGTATTTGCTCAAATTGAGATATTAGCCACTATTCAACGCTATTGACACATCTGCCTCACTAGTCTCAGGCACAAACCGTCAATTCTTAGTTAAATCCTGTAATAATATAAATATAGAAAACCTGTAGTTCTTATAATTTTAAATCTTTTAAAATGAGGATCTGTAAATGTGGCAGGAAGTTGCTTTCTGCTGGTAGAACATTATGCCCTGCATGCGAGGCATATGCGGTTTATGCGAAGAAAGGAGGATTAGTACGAGGTATTTCCACTTGGGCGATTAGGTTCGTCATAGTAGTAGCAGTACTTGTTGCTGTGTATCGATACGTCGCATGTTATTAATCGTAGTTAACAATTTAAAAAAAGGAGACCGTATTATGGATAACATTAATTTTGAAGATAGCAGCAAACCAAAAACAGGTGGTACAGGAAATATACTACTGCAAGCAGCAATCTATGGTGGAGTAGCACTACTGACCTGGTTCTTTAAACAAAGATCCAAGAAAGATGAACCAGAAGGAGAGGCAAAATGAAGATAGTTACAATGACTATTATGTGTGATGACGACAATGCGAAAGGAATTGCACATGAAATGATCAATTCGCACTTAACACAATACGACCTGTTCTGCTGGGGTACATTCATAGAGGATTGCACTGAGGAAGAAGAGTGGAAAGTACAATCTCAGCTACCAGATAGTTTTCTAATAGGAGGGAGATAGCATGTCAGTAGTGAAACAAATAGCACAGGTATTATTAAAACAACAGAAGCGGAAACATAGAGCAGAGTGTAGGTCTCCGGTAATAAAGCCTGCGATTGTGTCAAAGCGCAAGCCAGACAAGGAAAAGCCTAAGCGTAGAAAAAAAGCTCCACCTGTATTCCAGATCACCGGTAAGGCCAAGATGTTTTTTGTGGAGTCAGAAGACAAGAAGGTTGCTTTTAAAGTGAAGTGGAACGGAAACAAAGGTGTTTGTTCGTGCGATGACTACCAACAGAATCATAAGGGGAATGGCTATTTATGCTCTCATATCACAGCTGTTAGAGACGGACAGAAGAAGATGTCTGTACTGGCACAGCAGAGTTGTAAGAAAACTGATGACCAGATCTACGCTGAATTGAGTAAGGATTTTCCTGAAGATTTAATTTTAATCAGATCTGATGGGTTGAGGGCATTGGAAACGATTCACGTAATAAACAGACTTAATGATGTCTTAGGAATACTCAACTGGTCGTGGAAATGCAGTACGCCGGTCCTGAAGAATAATGAATACGTGTGTGCTGGACGATTAGATGTGTATATAAATGGACGTAATGCGTACAGACAACAGATAGGATCTTGCAGGATTAACAGTGGAGATGGTTTCAATCTCTCACATGGAGAGGCCCAAACTGGGTCCATACAAATGTCACTGAAGAAAGCAGCTTCCTTATTTGGAATTGGTTTAAATCAAATATACAGAGCTAATCATTAAGCAGGGATGTGGATTGAGAATCCACTGTTAGGTGTTTATCGCCTAGCACAATGTATAGATGTAACTACTCATCACCCGGGACTTGCAGGGATAATGACTGTAAACAGGCATTAACCCATGCAGTCCAGGGTTCTTCGGATCTGGGGTCGCTACCGCCAGGATGTCCGAACTGTAAACAGTCCAGAAATCCCAGCGGTACTACTCCTTAAGCCTGCTTAATATTTAATAAAGGAGAAAAAATGAAATTAGAGATGGAGAAAATTAAAAGTCTGTTTGACAAGTACGACCATCAGTACAAGGTGTTGATTGCTATCTATGAAACAGTGCTGGCCGATTGGTCTAAAATAGAATCTATAAGCGGAAGCCCAACTGTTTCAACTCAGACATGGCAAGACATCTGTGCGATGTTCATTGAGTATGATAAAAGAAATCATCCGGATGTCCTTGCCGCAGGAATTTGGTTGAATCGCGGCTTCGACAGCTGCCCAAAGATGAAGGATAATATGGTCGATATCTCGCATCTTGAGATAGAATATAAAGAAGTAGTATGCTAAGCAGGACGGGATGTAGGATCCTGATCAGGCGTTTATCGCCTGGCTATTCATATGAATGAAAGTTACTCCGTTCTTCCGGGCGCACCAGACGAGGTATTTTGCTTTGCAAAGTACCAAGTCATGGCTTTACCCGGAATCTCTACGGATGCAGTATTACACTTTTGCCGGTTCCGCCTCGTCTCGTGCCACTCGCGAAGGTTCCACCCGCACGTTTTATAAAAGCCTACTTGAGCATATTCAAGTTCTAAACAGGAACGTGATTAAGAATCACTGTCAGTCGCTTATTATCGACTGACGTATAACATGAGTAGTAACTACGAATTCCCTACTGGCGTCCAAGAATTCTCGGGATCTGGTTAATATCACACCAGGTTCGGTCTTTGACACACGTATAAAGCACGTGTGATCACGACACGAACTAAGTGAGACATTGTAAGCCTGTTTAGAATAATTAATAAGAAAGGAGATGATATGCAGCAAATGAGAATTTCAGCTTCTAAGTTGCGCAAGCTTACAAGTTGTATGTATCAGTATAAGTTGTATTACCTGGATGGATGGAGGCGTATACATGATAAGGCTATCTATAAGTTTGGTCACACTTGTCATTCTGTTATTACTCAATCACTCGCACAAAGATTTAAACACAATCCATCAAAGCTATTCGCTTCTAAATGGAATAAGGAGGCTAAGAAGGATCTGCACTATAACGATTCAGACTCATTTGATAAGTTCATGGACCTTGGAGAATCGCTCTGTGCAAAGATACCAGATGCATTAAGTGGCATTACAGGCATAAGTAATATAGAGAGTAAATTCGAGGTCAACATGTCAGGTATAATGCTTAACGGATTTATAGATTTTATCTGTATGTATCAGGGTAAGAAAATGCTACTTGATATTAAGACTCTCAAGAGTGTATCTCCATTTGAAGTAAAGATGTCAGACCAGCTCACGATGTATAGCATGGCGAAGGGAATACCTAATGTCGGTATTGTAGCAATGTTCAAAACGAAAGACCCTAGGATTGAGATCATCACTGGTAAGAAGACGAAGAGGGACTATGTAGATCTACAGCAGAAAATCCAGAAAGCAGTTAGCGATATATCACGTAGGTGTTATCCAAAGGCTAGCAGTAAACTCACTTGTCAAATGTGTGATTATGTGCCTATCTGCTTCGGAACCAAGAAAGAAGTTACAGCAAAACTTAAGCAAGTTGATATAAGGCAGCATACGAAAAAGATAGATAGGGAACGTAAAACAGCGCTTCTTTGGTGAGTAGTTATGTGCCTCGAAAGGATAGGTGCGTAAGTACCTGTCGTGTGATTCGCACTATTGTTCGCATAGCGATTGGCATTCATATCCTTGCAATTCACCTCTTCACAGAAGACCTCAGAGGTGAACCTGCTGGACCCTTCCATTAACTTCATAGACACATGACCATTTTTAAGACAAGCAAGCGTGCAGGCTGTAACGTCTGCCATCAGGTCTTTCGCCTGGTAATTAGCAATATTTCACCACCCTAAATCTAGCCTTTATATTCCATCGTCTCCGAGAGGAGATGGAAATCCGAGTCTGGATTACTACGGATTTGGCTCTAGCCTGCTTGGCGCTTACCAGCCTATAACTATTAACACTAAAGGAGGTACATCTTATCGGTTATTACACATTTACGATACCTAAAGGCTCAGGAGGGACAAGACTAATCACAGCCCCTGACGACAAACTGAAGGCTAGGCAGAGAAAACTTCTCAGGAGGTTACAGAAATTCCATTGGATCTCACGCAAGGCGCACGGCTTCCGTAGGAGGCATAACTGTTTAACAAATGCTCAAGTACATGCAGGTAAGAAGTATATTCTCAATATAGATGTTAAGGATTTCTTCACCAGTATTACTAAGCACACATATAACAAATTTGCTAGACGTGAACATAATGAGATGATGAAGTCTGAGGGTACAGATCATGCTAATCTGTTCTTCACTAATGCAGGACAGTCAGTATTTCATTCAGGAAGCCTGCCACAAGGAGCGCCAACAAGTCCGTTTATGTCAAACCTGTACATGCGTAGATTCGACACACAGATACAGAGTCTCTTGCGGAAGTATATCTCTGATGACATCTTATACACACGGTACGCAGACGACCTCACGTTCTCCAGCAATTCACGAGCAGTAGAACGAGTCATACCGATTGTGCGTGGCAAGCTTAGAGCGTTAAAGCTAGAAATTAATGACGCTAAGACCAAGTTTATGACGCCAAGCATGAGGCAAGAAGTAACCGGTATAAACATAAACTCAGGCAAACCGACAATAGCGAAGAAGTATAGACGTAAGGTTAGGGCTATTGTTCATAGGGCCAAAACAGGATGGGTGATTACCGGTACACAAAAGGAAAGACTGCTTGGCATGATTTCACATATAGCACTCTGTCATCCTAAAGAGGCTGCGAAGTATAGAACATCATTGTTACCGATAGTCACAACACCTGATAGTAATAGGAAGTTTACCGGTGTTAAAAGGATCAAGCTCCCTGTAAAGAAGATCCGTAATAATAAGAAGCAATCTAATAACAAGACAGGTGTGACTGGCGCAAACAGAACCGTAAAACGTAAAATTACAATTAATAAGAAAGGAGAAGTACATGACAACGATAAGTAATTATATTAATGCCGCCTATCCGCTTCTGGCGATATCCACCTCAGAACCTGATAGGACTGAGAAGACAATAGCTAGCGAGCTACAGGAAGGTGGGCATGGATGTTTTCACTGGGATATATCCGCTGGGTTGTCTGAGATAGCAGGTGGTGAGGTGATTAGTATAGATCCCGGTCCACTAGCTCCGATTGCATGGCTGATGTCAAATGCTGCACCGGAGAATACTGTGTTGTTTGTACATAACTTCCACAAATTTCTACCGAGTATAGAAGTTTTGCAGGCTTTGATAAACTCCAGGGATGTGCTGAAGAGTTTTGGGAAGGCTATTGTTATGGTCGGCCCAGAGATGAATTTACCGATAGAGCTTGAGAAATCTGTACAGCTGCTAGACTTCGAGTTGCCAGACAAGGATGCGTTGGCAGGTATCTTGCAATCAATATGTAATGATGCATCAGTACAATATCCAGAGAATGCTCCGGATTTGATTAAGCAGGCAACGGGACTTACGAGCTTCGAATGTGAAAATTCTCTGGCCCTATCCCTTAGTAGTACTGGACTGAAAGGGTTTGATCGTGAGGTTATCATTGAAGCTAAATCTCAGATTGTAAAGAAAAATTCAAGCTTAGAACTGGGCCATTATAAAGAAACATTTAGTGATATTGGTGGGCTTCAAAATCTAAAGACATTCTGCCTGCAGACTATCAAATCCCCTTTATCGAAGGGTGTATTACTACTTGGCTCTCCAGGTACTGGCAAATCGTTATTTTCAAAAGCCCTTGGTAGGGAGGCTGGCCTACCTGTATTGAGTTTGGATTTCGGTAGATTATTCGGAAGCCTGGTAGGGAGCAGTGAGCAGAAGACAAGGGAATGCCTGGCAGTGGTCTCTGCCATGGCTCCCGTCATATTATTCTGCGATGAGCTGGAACGTGGTCTGAGTGGAACGAATAGCGCTGGTGGAGATAACGGTGTTGGGTCAAGAGTACTTGGTTCATTTCTTACATGGCTAAATGATAGGCCGCCTCAAATCTACGTAATTGGCACTGCGAATAATGTCTCTAATTTGCCAGCAGAGCTACTCAGGGCGGAACGCTGGGACTCCCTCTTCTATGTTGATTTGCCTGTAGAAGAAGAGAGAAATACTATCTTAGAGATGTATAAGAAAGAGTTTGGCGTGGAGGGTGAAGCTCCTGACATGGCCGGATATAGCGGTGCCGAGATAAAATCACTGGCTCGTATCAGCGCGATGATGCAGATATCGCTGATCGAGGCATCAAAGTATGTAATCCCGTTAAGTAAGAGCATGGGAGAGGATATAAAGAAACAAAGGGAGTGGGCAAAGGGTAGATGTATCCCTGCTTCATCCATTCCAGAGAAAGAGAAAAGTAAGAAGACTAGAAGTATTCCTACTCCCAAGAAACCAGGTGGAGGGCAGGTAATTTCGAGTAATTAACTTAATTCTCAATAAAGATGTGGTTAGTAGTTACGGCACGTAGCGAATCGCCACTGTCAAGTGTTATATCGCTTGGCCACTTAGATGTTTACAGTATCGAGAACCAGGGAAGGCATCACCTGGGACGCGAGTGCGCCCTCGGCTTGCCTTCCCTGGTTACGATTGATCTGACTCTAATCAATACGCCTTACTCCCAAGCTATTTAACTGTGAAGCGTGAAATAGCTCCGTGAGACGCCTCCTTGATTTGAGGATCGTTTATTGGGAAACATTTTTAACAGGAAGGAGAAGAATGAGTATTGAATTCTATAAGAAGCAATTGTCTCTGCTTATAGGAGGCAAGGTAACGTCAGTCGTACAGGATAACGAAGGTGAGTTCTTTGGACTGACAATAGAAACGAAGAAGAAGGATCAAATCTTATGGTTGTTGAGCGACGATGAAGGTAATAGCCCTGGGTCGTTCGAGATCCAAGAATTAGTTAAATCTTAAAATAGGAGAAGAGATATGTCGCACACAGTCCAGATTAAAACAGAGTTAAAGAACCCGAAGTCTGTAGAGAAGGCTTGTGAAAGATTAAAATGGGATTGCCAGTTGAATAGCAGTGCAGTTTTGTATGATGGCAAATCCGTGCACGGTGCAATTGTCACTATTCCTGGGTGGCGATATTCAGCCTGTGTAAAAGAAGATGGTTCAATTGCCACCGACACATTCAACAACCGATGGGGCGATATAGCCGATCTTGATCAGCTCAAGAAGTACTATGCCGTGGAAGAAACAAAATCCACGCTTGCAGCCCAGGGCATTTATTCTAGGGAATATTTCAACGAAAAGGATCAGTCTATCACTTTGGTAGCCGAGGTTCATAATTAACAAAGGAGAATCATGAAGAAGATTATAGTACATGTAGATAAGGAAGGTGGAACAAAGATCAGTACAGAAGGCTTCACCGGCACAGCATGTAAAGATGCCACGAAAGAACTAGAGGAGGCAATCGGTGTCGCAACCAAGGAGACCTTTACAGATGATTATTATAAGCAGAGCACTGTTGACCAGGTAAATACAAACGGCAACGGTTAAATAGTTTTATTCAGGCAAAGATGTGATTTTAAGTCATTGCCAGGCTGGTTGCCATAGAAGTTTGTCGAGTAAATTTAAATTAACATTATATAGAAAGGAGCATCATGGAAGAGAACACTATGAATGAACTGATAAGATTAGTTATTTGCGTTATTGGAATTTCTGCATCTATGGGAATAACAATCCTAACAATGACAAAAGGTTATGGGGTATCAATTAATAGCTGGCCGTGGCTTATAGCAGGAACGCTTATGTCTCTGATTGTAGCACAAGCCACTTTTGCTCTCGTAAAGCCTAGCTAATAACACTCAGAAAGGAAGTAAGAGTTGAAAGTAAAAGTACATCCAGATGGAACGATTACCCATATTTATACAGAGAAGATAGACCTGAGTAGTATTGGTAAGACAACAATTGGAAGAGCGTCACATGTAGAACCGGATAAAGATAACAAATGGATTGCTGATCTTTCTCCGTCTTCAGGGCCGGTACTAAGGGGATTTGATAAGCGGTCAGAGGCATTGGCAGCCGAAGTTGAATGGATGGAGAAGAATATTTTATGATTTTATAAAGGAGATAAGTAAATGTCTGACATATCAGAAGAAAGCGAATCCATACTGAAACAAGGATGCCTGGTACATCTCGAATGTTCAATATGGGGTATGAGAAAGAAAATACCAAAGAGCCAAGTGACTGTTGATGCTTCACCTGAGTATTTCAATGCTGTTAAATACCTGATAGACCCGCAACAGATAAAGCCTATTGAACAGATCAGGGGTGCTGCCAGGAACTACTTGACGAATAAGTCGCTTCCGTTTCCTGTAACCGGGCTTGTATTTGTACCAAAGGACATGATCGGTATTATCGATGAGAGGCTAGAGGTTCTCAGTGCAGAGTTCACGGAAAAGACAGGTGTATTTATATCCCATTACAATGCCTTTATTGAGAGTGCACAGGAGAAACTGAACGGGCTGTTTAATCCTGTGGATTACCCAAATGACATCTCGGGTCGATTCGGGTTTAGATGGAAATACATAACTCTAGGAGCGCCAGGGCAATCACAGCTATTATCAGCAGAGGTGTACGAAAGGGAAAAACGGAAATTTGAGCAGACTATGTTTGAGTTCAGAGAGACAGCAGTGGATACGCTAAGGTTTTCATTCTCTGAGATGGTTGAAAGGATCACAGAAAGGCTGAGCGGAAAGAAGAAGGTGTTCCGTGATAGTCTGATAGGCAATATCCAGGAATTCCTAGCAGACTTTGACGCCTTGAATATCACTGATGATACAGAGTTGTCAGCGCAGGTAAAGAGGTGTAAGGCTATTATGAGTGGTGTGAATCCTGATATGCTTCGCGGTAATGACGCATTTAGAAGTGGTATAGCAGCAAGCATGGCAAGCGTACAGACCAGCCTTAACAGCATGATGGTGAATAGGCCGAAGCGTAAGCTTAGACCTGCTGCGTAGTAGAGAAAGAGAGGGTGCTGTCCCTCTCTTTTTTAGCTATCGGGTTTCTGTGACAAGCTCGCAGGTAAGCGAGGAAAGTTTCAATCCACGCACCTGCACGGGGGGCGACTTTCTAGTGGAAGCCCATCCTAGACATCCAATCGTTTCAATCCACGCCTGTCCCTCGCAAATATTCATAAGTACTGATTTTATTGACATTTCTAATGGAGCCTGTTAATTTGGTTCCACTATGAAGAAGACAATAAACTTTATACAAAATATCTTTGCAAAGTTCAACTAGGTATATCATCAAGGGAAGCAATACCACATGAAGATACAGTCCGAACAGGTGCAGATGCTCCCTGAATGTTAGGATTTGTCCTGTTGTACCTGTAACCCCTTCTATAGCTAATGAGCTGTTAATATCTAACTTGCTTTTGAACATCACTAATGACACAGAGTTGTCAGCACAGGTAAAGAGGTGCAAGGCTATTATGACAGGTGTAAATCCTGATATGCTTCGTGGTAATGACGCATTTAGAAGTGGTATTGCATCAAGTATGGCTAGTGTACAGACCAGCCTTAATAGCATGATGGTCAACAGGCCTAAGCGGAAGCTAAGGCCAGCTGCATAACAAGGAAGAGAGGGGCTGTTCTCCCTCTCTTTTTTAGCTATTACGTTTCTGTAACAAGCTCAGGTGCTATATTGAATTCTATTGTCAATGCAATCTTATCGTCTGCGCTCAGCGTTATATCATCCTGGATCTGACTAGGAATAACAGTTGCCTCTGCCGGTATCTTCCACTCCTTACAAATCTCCAGTCTTTCCTTGTATGAAGCTACAGATTGTTGTACTTTTTGAAACTGCACGGCTCTATCCTGCTCAAACTTAACAGTTTCATTGAAATCATTACGACTAATCACTTCCTTATCTGCTAATAGTCGGTGAAGCGATACTAATGTGAACTCCACTTAAAAAGTGTTAACAAAAATCCTTGAACCACAAGTGGCTAAGGCGTTCAGTCTCTCTTATTGACCTGCTCCTGACCAGTCCCCCGTTATTTATACCTCCTTTAAAGTTAGAGTTTGTGTACAAGCAGATAGTCCACTCTACGTTTCTCTAATTAATAATATAGCTCTTTGAAGTTTTACACATAACGTATTACACTACCATCCTTAGCAGACAACTCGAAGTGTTTTTTTCGTAATATCAAATAAGTAAGAAGTTTTAAATCCGAATATTGTTTTCAACGATCTAACCAACAGACCTCACATATCGGTATTTTCCATTGATCCACTCGTGGTTCCATTTTAAAATCAATAGCATCTTCATTATTTCTAATTATTATAGCTTTTATTTTGATATTGATTATTGAATTGAGTCTATTTTTCCATTTCTGAACTCCTGATTTGGATAGAGATATTAGAGGAAAACCCTTGCTTGTGACTAAGAGGATTACCCCTCCTTCTTCTTTCATTTGAAGTGAGTCTCCAGCCTTGAGCTTGTCGAGTTCTTTGTGGAGTCTAGTTTTCTGATCTCTGAGACCGGCATAAGTAATGAACACATCATCCATACCTATAATATTATATTGTCGTTTTAGTATCTCATCTGCAATATCTATTGTATCGTTAGCTTTGACTCGCATGATGGACTTCCCAGTGAGAAGGGGTGTATGGATGTTGTTAGATTCTGCCATTTCAAGTATGCCAAGGGTCTCCTTTGCACGTGTCATAGCGACATAGAAAACCCTCCTTTCTTCTTCTTCTGCGGTGTTGTTGCTTCGGGAATGCCAATTTCCATCGGCTATGATAACATGTTTAAATTCCATTCCTTTTGCAGAGTGTGCAGTTGACATATATACACCTGTTCCTAATTGACTATCTAGCCCCTTGTCCTGTAATGCATCATAATAGAAATAAACAGCGAGCATGGCATCTCTTTCATAATTTGCAGTCTCACCATACCATTCATTATTAACTTCATTGAGTAGTTGATACCATTCATTCGCGGTATTTGTATCAACCTCTTCTTGTATGTAATTACGGATCTCCTGGGCGGTAATGAGCACATCCCCCTTGCATTTAAGCCATGCAATCAATTTGTAACATTCGGTTATTCTATCCATTCTAGGCATTGACGACTTATCTGCGCTCCAAACAAATGGTATGCCTTGGTCTTCTAGTGCTGCTCTAATATGTACGAGATCAGATTTATTTCTACCGAATATTACGAAGTCAGCCCAGCTTGAATCTTTAGCCGCTTGTTTGAGTTTATTTAGTTCATTAACGACAGCTCTTGCCTGAGAAAAGCAATCATTTGTCTCAAGTATGGCAACTTTTCCTTTGAAGCTCGAATCATAAAATTCTGCATCCCCCCCAGGAGAAGATTTACTCCTATCTTTATTTATTTGTATAGGGTTTCCTGTTTTCATCCTATTGCTATTATTAGCGATAAGTTCGTTTCCAGTATCTATTATGTTTTTTGTGGATCTATAATTCTCAGTAAGGTAATACTCGTAGGCATTATAATCCTCTTTGAATTGCTTAATATATTTCACATTGGCACCTGCAAAAGCATAGACGTTTTGATCGTCATCACCGACAGCAACAATCGATAATTTATTTTCTGATTCTCTGGTCCTACCGGCAATTGCAGAGATGAAGTTGTATTGTATTTCATTAACGTCTTGGTACTCATCTATTAGAATGTGACTATATCCTCCCAAAATGTGATCAACTAGATCATCTGTCTGGAGGCCTGTAAATTCAACTTCACCATTCAGTAGTTTAGTTGCATCAATGATTAACTGATCGAAGATGGGGCCGTCTGTATCCGGATTTTGAGACAGGTCCTTAAAGGAAGTACCGGTTATTTTCATTGCAAGGCCATGGTAGGTTTGGATGACAACCCCTGCTGCATCTTTCTCTGCGAGAGCCCAGATTCTGCGCCTCAGTAATAATGAGGCATTACGATTGAAACATACAACCAATATGCTGCGGGGTTTGATTCTGTGGACTCTGAGCAAGTAAGCACACCTGTGAGCGATGACCCTGGTTTTTCCTGATCCTGGGCCAGCAAGTATGAGCATGTTTGCGTTAGGGAATTCAGCGACTATTCCCTGCTGGCGTGGGTTATTCAGGCTGTCGACTATCTTTCTATATGATTCAATCCCTGTAGCGCGTTTCAGGATTTCCTCACGCCCTTTAAAATATATTTGAGAGAACTCTTTTTTGCCCAAGACGAAATATTCCTTAATCAGTGTCAGATGCCTACCAAGAGTTTCTATTCCTTGCTTGGCATATTCTGACATTACATGGATTTGGAAAATCCTTTCATCATAGTGTACCTGTAATTGGCCATAGTGACCCTTAGTGAAGACTCTACTCCTCTTCCCGCTTTTGTAATCTCTAAGTTTAAGCGTTAATAGCTGTAATATGAGACCTTTACCTTGCTCTAGTTGAATTACGTTATGATCATTTAGGTAAAGCAGTGTATGCTGTATAATTGCCTGATAATCTTTACTTTTATCCAAAAATAATGTTTGTGAAATGTCATCAATAATTTCTTGCTCAGAGAATTCCACAAGGTGATCCTGATTGGGTTTTGTTTTATTTTTTTTGAATAAGAGTTCGAGAACAAGTTTCGAAATAGCATGCCTAGTCTCCACAAGCTTGATAATCTCATCCCATTCTCTCCTTAAAAGAACCTTATGGACACCTTGTTGCTTAAATCCAAACTCAATACTTCCATAGCGGTCCATGATATTCCAACTGTCCCTCCCTAGTGTTTGAAATAAATTTATAAGAGTTAGCGGATATGATTTATGACCGTTATTTTTGAGCTTCTGATTGATGCTATTTATATCTAGTTTTTGCCAGCCCTCTGCATCCGGCTCCTGTTCTCTTAAGGTGTCTATCAGGTCATTCTCTAAGTCTTTGAGTTCTTCAAATAGTATTTTGGAGTTTTTATTTCCTAATTTAATAAAAGCGCTCAAAAGCAGGTCCTTTTTTAATAGCCCTACTGCGGGTTTCGCCATTTCGTTCAGTATTGAGAATATTGGACGATAGGGAGATGTATTCTCACCGTATTTATTTCTGTAATCTGTATAAACTGGTTCCATCTCTTTGAGTTCTGCTATGCTGTCTAACGATTTTAGTTCATTATCCTGCCCAAGAAATAGTTTCATTATCGCAATCCAAAGCAATTGCCTGGTTTTTGAAAGGTTCATCTTTTGAATAATATCTCTCACTTTGTCTATGTCCTTAACGAGTGGACGTGCCTGGAATACTTGCGGTCTATTTTCGTTCCTGTGTAGAAAATCCTCTTTCTCAAGGACTGCGATTGCCGTCTTTGTTTTTGTAGACTTAAGCGAATCAGGATCTGTAGAGAACGAGATAGATTGTTCTGTGCTATCAATAAGGCTATTTGTGCTGACAACTATAGTGTTATCATTATCCCGTCTGGCCTTGAGAATAGATTTCCAAATCTGCTGTATATCTTTCTGTGAGATTTTGGAGTAAGACGACATTCTAAACTGAGATTCAATATCAGAGTCGTCAAATAAAAGAATACATTTTGATTCTTTGAGGTCTCGCCCAGCCCGCCCAGCTTCCTGAAGATAGTTCTCAAGTGATGCAGGAGCATCCACATGCACTACCAGCCTGACATTTTCTTTGTCTACTCCCATGCCAAATGCATTAGTCGTACATATAATCGGAACCTGACCACTGATGAATTGATCTTGTAATGTTTTCTTGTCATTAATTTCCAGTCCAGCATGAAAGGCTTCTATGCCTAAATCAATGTTGTTGTGTGAAAATTTACGCATGAGGAAGTCTCTACACTCCTCGGTCATATCTCTTGTCGCGCAGAAGATTATGGCACTGCCACGATTTTCCTGTGAAGCCCACTCATTCATAAGTTTGTAAAGACGTTCTAGTTTTGCAACTGTGTTTGTGTTTTCTACTATGAATTTGAGATTTGACCTCTCCGCGCCACCGTCTAGAACTTTCATTGAAATATTTAACTCTGTTTCAAAGTGCTCAACTATTTCAGCTTGTACATCCATTTTAGCTGTAGCGGTATAGCAGAAAATTGGGGCCAGATCAAGAACGCCTTGTTCTTCTGCAAACTCTCGAATAAATCTTGAGGCATAGAGGTAGTCTGGCCTGAAATCATGCCCCCATTTTGAAAGACAATGAGCTTCATCGAAGACCCATGCCGCAATGTCCCTATGCATAATAGCTTTTTTAAATGCTAGGCTTCGTAGCTGTTCTGGGGAGATATAGAGAAGCCCAATGATTCCCAAGCGAATATCTTCAAGCAGCTGAAATCTTTCAGGAGGTGTGAGCATGCCGTATAGCGCAGCAGAATTCTTTAAGGTTGTTTTTTTGATCAGGTTATCTACCTGATCTTTCATCAGTGACTGGAGTGGAGAAATTACTATAGTAAGATAACCACGGTTTTTATGTTTTGCTAGTGCTGGTAATTGGAAACATATTGATTTTCCAGCACCAGTAGGGAGTATTCCCAACAAGGACACTCCATTCATAGCCTGTCTCACAAGGAATTCCTGAAGGCTCGTCTCCGAGTCGTCTTCAAGTGATGGTTCTGCTCGAAATGATTCGAAGTTGAAATAACGTTTTAATAGAGCCTTTGGGCTATTGATAGACTTACAGTATTCGCAGTCGTTGTTCTTACAATCATGATCTCTAAGCTTGTTGAGTAAGGCATTGATCTTTGGGAATTTTTTCCCGACCCAGTAAGGGAGTATGGAAGAACCACCTGAAATGTTTAGCCAGGCGACGGCATAGGGGATCAGGCTGCATACATAAGGCTCTTTAATACCGCTTGTTAACAAGTTTGATAATTGATATCTGCATACTTTATTGTGAAGTCGATTTGATATAAATTCTGCATAAAAGCATGGATTTTCAATTTTATGAATACCCAGTAAATCTGAAATAAATGCAATCCCCTTTATGAAATATTCACCGAAATCAGATTCACGAAAGCAGGAGAAATAAAAAGCCAGAAGATTCGAATTACTGGAATTGATTTTATTAAAGCTATCAAGAATGTCGTTAAGAAGCTCTTTGGCTGCTAAGCAATCATTTACAGGATTACTTTGTGAGGAATAGGTTATTTTGTCGTTTTTAACGAGATGGTGATACGGATTCTCAGGGAACGCAAGTGGTGAGAGATAAAGTGTGTCAATAACAGGCAGGACATGTAATGATGGACAAGTTCCGTCCTCTAGTAGGATTGGCAAATCGTGCCCATAAATATTATGACCTCCAACAAATGGTGGTAATTTTGCGGCGTGTTGCTCAACTTTTTTTAAAGCCTGTTTTACTTGAATAGTATTGAAAGCACTTATCTCTTCATTTTTGACACAAGCACCAATCTGGACAATAGGCGGTGCCTCAAGGTCTATGAACAACCCAGCGTCTATTGAGTTTTGACCGTTATGAAGTTCACCGTCAATCATATTTGCCTCATCACACTCTCACTTAAATCATTCTGCATATTCTTTACCGAGTTTTTTGTACTGATCAGAGTAAATGCTCATTGTATGTTTGATCCATAGGCGTTCTAAATGTAACAAGGCATTAGAATCAGTGGTGAGTTTAGAAGCCTGCTGGATTTTTCTTTTCTGTTTTTTTGTTTGCGATTCCGAAAGGTATATGGACCATAGGTATGTCACCTGCTTCAGATTCAAGATGTGTTTTTTGATCATCAAAGAACATATGTGGTTTAAGTACATTCAATATTCTGTCTTTCTTCATTCCACCAAGAAAGAATGTTTCATTGGCACTCACTCCCCAATCCTCAAGAGTAGTTATTACTCGTTCATGAGCGGGGGCACTTCTGGCGGTAACAATAGCGGTTCTGAGTATTCGTTTATAGCTTCTGTCTTTCTCCTCAGAACGATCTTCTAATTTCTGCATGAATGATAATTTTTTGAATAAATCTGCTAGAGGACCAGGGTTATGTGGAATATCAGATTTATCTACCTCGTACTTATTAAAATCATCAATTTCACCACCTTGAAATACCGACTCCGACTCATCATCTGCAATTACCCCATCGAAATCAAAAGCTATCCTTAGCTCACCATCTCCCAAGTCGTCTACTACCTTGGTAGTTAAAACTGTGCCAGCTGGGTAACCAGAATCTATTGCTTTAACAACATCGCCCTCATTAGCAGAGAGAAATAATGAGGCGTTGAACGCAGGTATGTATTCATAGGGCGATTTCCCCTCCATGAATGCAGCCCTTGTAATATCGAGTTTATGGTGTTGGATTGATCTAAAAACCCTTTTGCCTGTGACAGCTGAATTTCTTGATAGGAGGACAACCTCAACTGGTTGTTCTTTATTATATCTGTGATTGATACTCAAAAATCTTCTAACAAATGGAAAAGCCACTCCTTTTCCAAGAACAGTATCTAAGTGTTTTTCTTGATATTCTTTATAAGCCCTTGGCCCTTCTTCGATAAACACCTTATCCGATTCTCTCAGAGCGAAGAGTGCACTTGATGCAACAGCTATAACCAGTTTCCTTTCTATTGGGTATGGCATTTACTCCCCTTCTAAATTGAGCATTTAGTTTATTAGCGCAACATCTTATATTCCAACTGAATATCAACAATAACCTGCACATGATAGTTGAAACTAGTCAATATGCCCACTAAGATGCTGCTGCATTATCTACGAATCAAGGTTATGAATGAAAGTGCTATCTATTGTTTTTGCAATATCAACGTGTCTTGTCTGGTGAGTAAAAAATAATACTTGAGTTTTATTTGAGATTTCTGACAGAATCTTAAGTGTAGCTCTGGCACGGTCATCATCAAATTTAATAAGTATATCATCAACAATAAAAGGCATTGGCTCCGATGATTCAAGGTATATACTTAAGGCTGCAAGCCGCAGGGAAAGATATAGTTGATCCCTACTTCCATCACTCATTTCAATTACTTTAGTATGACAATTATCTGGTCGTACTCCCACAATAGCAGGCAGTTCACCTTCATAGGATATCGTCAAACCGGTAAACGATCCAAGAGTTAATTTCGTATAATATTGACTTGCCTTAGCAAGAAGCGGACTTTCATTCTTTTTGCGATAACACTCAATTTCTTGCTCGATCACTTGAAGTGCTAATGTTAATTTAAGGTACTTGCGTGCATGCTCTTTTATTATTGTTAGAATTGCCTCCGCATCTTCCTCCGCTTGAGCAGCGATATTACCACCATCAATTCCATCTAATTGGTTTTTGAATTCGCCCACGGTTTGATCTACAGATGTTTTGTTACCTAGAAGGCTTGTCATGTTGTTTTTAATTTTGTCTAATTCTATATTGACAGTTTCACGATCAGTCGAAGCAGCCTCACTGTTTATTTCGTTCACTGAACCGCCACCGGTATCAATCATCTGATCCTCAATAGCATGTAGATCAACTTGTAACAACCTGAAGTGAGCACTTTTTTCTTCTTTGGAAACCAGCTCCTCAATATTGTTACAAGATGTCTGGCTACAGAGTTCGTCTATTCGTTTTTGTTGGTTTCTTAAAGAGATATTGTCTTTCTCCAGAGTGGTTTTATTCTTTTTTAGCTCTGCCTCTAAAGTAGTTTTTTTTGTTTGGTTGGATTTTGCTGCTTCGACAATTTCACGTAATCTGCCTGACGCTTCCAGTGGTGATAAAGAGGTTAAATCTGGGGTAATAATCGTAAGCAGTTTTCCAAGATCATCTTCAAAACGGTTGGTCATATCTTTAATTTGCTCAATACGTGTCTCTTTTTCTTTGAGTTCTTTTTGTTTGATAAATACCTCTTGAACCTGATGTATCATCGTTGTAACTTCTGTAGTCGAATTTTCAGGGTTTAGCCCAAATCGTGCCATAAGCTCAGACCACTTAACATGCCAGGTTTCAAGCGCCTGCTCGTACTCTTTGATTTCCGAGAGAAGCAAGGTTTCCCTATTTTTGTAGTCAGAAATCCTTGTCTCATTTTCATTGTTCTTTTGAGTGAGTTCCTCACTCTTCTCAACTATAAGCTCACAGTAAGAAAGAAAAGAGTTAAGATTCTCTTCATTATATTTTTCATCCAGGCACTTGTTTAGTCTAGAAATAAATGTGGTGATGTTTTTTGAGATAGAAGTTACCTCTACTGATTCATTACGTAAGGTTGTTATTTTATCCCAAATACTTGAAAGATTATGACGCCAATCACGCATTTCATTGGGCAATCCTGGCTCAATCCCAGATTTCTCCCAGAGCGTTTCCCATTCAGCCTTAAGTTCTGTCTTTGTTTTTAGGTGCGTTTGATTCTCCGTGCTAGCTTTTGAAAGATTATTTTCAAGTGTTTTCAATTTAATATTCAATTGATCAACCTTTGCGACTTGATCCGCTTGCTCGTATCTGCTATCGGATATCCCATCAGTTTTTTTTATATCACCTTCAAATGCTTGATCCAATGAAAGGCCGCGTGAATATTCAATCGCACTTGCAGAGATATCCTCATTTTCTAACCATGCTCTTTTAATAAACCCCCAGCCTTTATCGCGTTCTTCTCTAACTTGTTTGAGGTTATCAGCACTGAACACATTGCCGATTGCATGTAATTGCTTCAGTTCCGCTTCGTAATTATCATATTCTTGTCTGATACGGATTATTTCTTCATTTGATTTTTCAAGACATCGATCAGAAGTACTGAATATTTTTATGTATTTATCGATGATTGCAATATCAGGTACATTCATTTTTGAGACATTATCAATGTCCATGTCCCCAATGCCAATTTTTACCAGTTCAATAGAGATCTCCTCTTTCTTGAGTGTGATCTGATCATTGATCTTATTTAACAAAGAGTGCAAGTCTCCTTCCTTAGTGATATCAGCCATCTCTTTTTTCAGCAGTTTAATATCAAGAGGCTTTTCCATCTTATCGATTTTGTCCCGGATTTGACTATATTCTGAAAGTACTTTTCTTATGTTATTCTTATGACTGTCAATGCGGTTAACAATCTTATCGTACTCTTTAGTCATGGTTTCAACTTCACTGCGTTCAGATGTCCTTAAACTCAGAGATTGAGCTTCCTTTAAGGTCATTCCTGGTTTAATATTATCAAGCATTGAATCGATTGAGGCCTTGATTTGTTCATACTCACCTTGAAGACCTATCATATCTTTCTGGGCACTCTTGTAGCTGCCCAGATCTTCAAGAAGCGTTTGTATTGAAGAACTACGTTGAATAACCGCTTCAGGGATGTCCAAGGCTTCCACTTCAGCAACAAGTTGCTTTATTTCTATTTCATTTCGTTCTATTGCTTCACTAGTTTTCTGTATGCTGTTGGTGATGTTTTTTCTATCCTCTGTTATACCTTCAGGAATAGGTATAAATCCCTTAAATACGCTTAATTTATCAAGTAAACTATTTCGCTTAATTATAAGAGGAAAAGTTATACAGAGTCTTTCAAGTCGGCTTTTGTCTTTACTGAGTTGTTCTATTTGTACATATATATCTTGTGAGCTTTTCTGCTGTTGCCTGTAATCTTTGTCCAATTTATCCCAGTAACCTGTATTAACCGATGATTGTTTCGATTCTTTCTTCTTCTCTTTGAACTGTTTGACCAACTCTACAATACCTTTTCTTTTCTTCTGAGAATATATTTCACTAGCTTGTTCCTTGATTTCGTCCATAAATGGCTGTAAACCAATAAAGCCGTGACCTGCGACAAAAAGACTCTGTCCCACATCACCCTTGTTACTTAAAAACATATTACCTCCCTCAACAAGTTCACCATGATCAAGGGCAAATTCTGAAAAAAATCTTTCTACGGTAATACCATTCAAAAAGTATTCCAGTTCCAAGTCTGTTATTGGCTCTTCTTCATTTGGTGTAATAAGGGTATTTTTGTTCCCTTTTTTGCGGACAAATGAAAGTTCTTTGCCCTCTCTACAAACTAAGTCAGCTCCAACTCTGAGTAGTGAATTATCATGTAAAAAATTATCATCAGTCCTTCCCGGTATCCCAAACAGCACTGCATTAATTGCTCTAAGAGACGAAGATTTACCAGCTTCATTGGGGCCATAGATAACATGCAAACCATAATTCCCCTTAGAAAGATTAATTTCCTGGTTTGTGAATGGGCCGAAGGCTTTTAAATTTAATCGTAGGATCCTCATCCCTGGTCACTTTCTATAAATTTACTGCAAATTAGGTTACCGGAGTATTTTAGCATTTCTTTGATTGCTAACGGATCTGTCAAATCTAAGGGCTCATCACCCTGATTAATCTCTGATGGCAATTTACGTTTGAATTCTGCAAATTGTTTTATTATTTTGTCTAATTCATCATCGTTCGATGAGATATCTTCAATTCTTTTCAAGATTCCACGTATCAGATCCTGACCCTCAATGTTTGAGTCAGTTCCTACCGGAGGAGAGGTTTCAATCTTTACTTTTTCAACCCATATCTTTTCTCCGAATGACGATATCGCTTGAGCTCGACACTCATTAACAAAATTGTCAGTATCTCTATGTATTTCATAATGTGTTATGGTTTCTCCTATCACAATGATCCTGATAGCTAATGTGCATTCGGGGTTCTCCGTAACAATCTTATCTAAAGATTCTCTCAGTAAATCCATAATTTCTTCACTGTTTTCAACGTCGGAAACATTTATCTCACATCTGCCCCACCGAAGCACGTCGATATTATGATGAACAACATCTTTTATATTTCCATCTTGAACAGTGATTAATGTACATCCTTTTTGACCTGTTTCTTTGACGCTACGGCCTTGCGTATTACCAGGGAAAATAATCAAAGGTTCTTTATTAAGTACCTCTCTTTTATGGATATGTCCCAACGCCCAGTAATCGTAACCTTTGTCAATTAAATGATTCATCGTACAGGGAGAATAATCAGCATGCCCTTCACGGCCATCAACGCTGGTATGAAGTAACCCTATATTAAAATAATTATTTTTCAAATCTGGAAAATCTGTGGCAAGATTTTCAGTAGTAGATCCTGTCGCAAAACTTTGACCATGAATAGCTAATTCCAACTCATCTATTAGGACTGTTTCAGATTTTTTCGCTGAAAACATATGAACATTGTCAGGCATCGGCAATTTTTTTGTCATTTTGTTCTCTGCATCGTGATTACCAGCAACCATAAAGACCTTGATTCCCTCACTTTGAAGTATTGCCATTTGCTTGATAAAGAAAAGTCCTGTGTTGAAGTCAGGCCAATCTCCATCGTAAATATCACCTGCTAACAAGACAAAGGCTACTTTTTCTTCAATTGCAAGGTTAACCAGGTTTTCCAATGCTCTCCTGGTAGCAGCACGTATTTCTTCAACAGGTGCTCCTTCATAGTTGTCCAACCCTCTTAAAGGACTATCTATATGTAGATCTGCTGCATGGATGAATTTAAACATAATTTCTCTAAATTTATTATCTGAATCTTACACAAGAAATGTTAATAAAAAGTGAAACACTTGGTTTGTCCCTGTATAATAAGGCTTACATAACATTAACCTATTAATAAAAGGATGTAACCATCATCTAATGGTGTATATGTGTACGTGGTATGTTGGGATTTTATAATAGTTTCTGGCATACTAATGGGGTTAATTACTTAATTCAAGTGAATTAAGTACATATGCATTGTTTTGTGTCAAATATTTCTAATAATCTTTTGAAACAAAAGTTACAGACCACATTTTGTTCCCGGATTTGTCTGAAATAATTTTGGGATCGGGTCCCGTGTTTTTATACTCACCAGTTAGTAATTCACGAAATTTTAATTGTTCTAAATATGAAATGTGGTCATCTCCATGCCAGTTTTCAATTCCTTCACTGGAATAGAAATAGGTAATACAATTTACCTCACAATCAATATCAGACCAATACTCTATCTTATATGGCCGCCCATCATTAAGTAATCCAAATCCACCGCCTATATCAATTTCTGGGAAAGATTTATTCTTGTAGTCCGGTTGAATACTTCTATCTCCACGATCAGGTGTTGGATATTTAGTTTTTTTCATTTTTAAAGTCTCCTTTTTATGAATGTGTAATATCAGGTAAATAATGATTTCTTCAGGATAATACAAGTAAACACCTGCTGGAGTGCCTGTCCTTCTCAAAATCTCAATTTTCGAGAAAATCAATTCAAAAACAACCCCCCTTTTGCTTTCTCATGTTTTAATTGAGTTATTTCATTCATTTTATTTATCAAGAAAAAGTATGCAAAATGATTCCTAATTACTATAATTCTGCAGCCTCTGACCTAATTGCATCTATTTCTCTTCTATTCACGATGTAAAATATCTAAAATTTCTTGTATTTTTGCTTCTGCCAATGATTCTGAATCAGATGAAACCACGCATACGATTCCACACTCATCAGAAGAGAGGGCTCCTATCAATAAAGCTTCGTAAGCCCATGCTAACAAGTAATTAGTATTCTTGTCGTTTTTTTGGATGCTAATACTGTTATATTCTGCTAGCCTTTCGTTATCGTTGCAATCTAGCAGAGGATAAGCCACACCGATTCCTACTTCTCCTCCATCTATTTTTTTTGTGAATGATTCTAATGATACTAGATCTTCGCTAGTAGAAACAGTCAATCCTCCTATTAAGTTGAACATTTCGTTTAACAAACCCGAGTCAATAGTGCTTGATGCCCAGCCCAAAAATGTACAGCAAAAGGGTAATTTAGTGTATTGAAACGGTTCGTATAGTTTGTTTGCAATAACGTCACGCATAGTTGTTTTATATAATAAATCTTGACTTACAGGTTTCTCTAGATAATCTTTCAAAATAACTGACATTCCCAATGGACACCACGTTACAATGCGCCAACACTTTTTGAATATCAACGGAAATGCGATGGATCGTAACTTTTCTATCTCCTCATTAGAAGCGACCCTTTCATCCTTATCATTTTGCATGTTTCTATCCTTACTTTCTCCCCAACAACTTCCACTATTTTATACTTTCGTTTTATAGATATCAGCCTCGCATTCAACGCATTTCCATACTGGATCATCATTGCTTATACAACATCCTCCCAGTGCTATTTTTCCGTCTTCGATACGCTTCTCAAACTCAGGACTAAACTCTGGCATGCCATATAAGATATTAGCTATCCTTGATGATCCACATTGAGGGCACTTTCTCGGTTTTCTTTTGGCTCTAATCATTTTATTGGTATCCCATACATTCTAATCACCAACATACCTGAATTGACGATATTCTTAGCTTTTGTCACCAACGATATCTCTGAGTTCCTCAATAGTGAATGGTGGCTGTCGCTTATGCAGCATTGCATGACAATTTGGACATACAGGTCTTAGATCCCGTATAGGATCAACTATATATTGGTGACTAATACTGGCAATCGGAACGATGTGATGAACATGTATAAATTCTTCTCCAATTGCCCCGTATTTTTCATAGAAAGCTAATCTACAAACTTGACACGATATACCATAATGCTTTATGCATTTCTTTCGGACATCTGTATTGCGTTCGTACCTATTAACCTTAACAACACTTAAACCTCCTTCAAAATGTAATTCATCATTCACTTCTTCTGG
>Ga0233430_1002037_pt1 | contig 24915 bp, 19 predicted proteins | sample SI_118_April2016_2_FD_179883 | JGI IMG/M metagenome (GOLD analysis project Ga0233430, IMG submission 179883) | Seawater microbial communities from Saanich Inlet, British Columbia, Canada - SI_118_April2016_150_MG | ecosystem: Environmental > Aquatic > Marine > Inlet | place: Canada: British... | reverse complement strand
CTTCGCTCAAACAGAGGGATTTCGGCCGCTCAATTTCGTTAAGATCATCTAAGAAACTCCTCTAAGCAATTTCAACGGCTTCATAACAGACACTTTGTCGGTTATGTTCTTAAGTTAATGACATTGATTCATCACTAGTCCTTCTAGTTCCAATTTCCTCTGAATCAAGTTGCGTGTTCGATATTGAATTAACAGAAAAACAGTAATGAAACCTGATAAAAGATATATCGTTATCGCCCACCAAGTTAACCAAGGAGGGGTGTAGGTTCCATCTTTACATTTATACCTGTATTCAACCTTAGCCTGCGTGTTGTCCCTTTCGAGCACTTTTATAAATTCTTTTTGTATTCTTTCAATATCTTCCGGATGAACAGTATGCCAACCACTCGAACCGACAAGATCCTCCGGCTTCCATCCAAACCATCTCTCAATATTTGGACTTTTATATTTCATGATGCCATCAATTCCCATGATACCAATAACGTCACCAATATTGGATATCATCGTGGAGTGCCATATGTTATACTCCTGCAACGTCTCTTCCATCTGTTTGCGTTGAAGGGAATCCTGCTCCAACTCCTTAACTCTCTGTTCCAGCTCTTCGTATGTTGGTTTATTTGACATAACAATGTACTTAAAAATACGGTTAGGGGTGCCTCAATACTCTGATATTTTATCTAATTCCAAAAGGCTGCGGATTACCACAAATATACTTGCTTATTGGTAGTGTACAAGAATCATGGGAATATCTCAAAGATTTTCTGTTGCCTCCAAAAATAATGAGCCCAAATCGCAGCGCAATAGAGTGAACTTCCAGGACATACGAATCTTCAAGTAAAAATCTTGATAAGCATCTGAATGTTTTTCGATAAAGGATTAGCTATGATTTTATGGGGCTACAGTAAACAGGATGATTGATGTGGAATGGTTTGGGGGGTAAAATGGTGGAAATTCTAAACCAATCCGTCGACAAACGGTTTGATGTCTTCTTTTAAACATTTGTCTGAAGGAATAGTCCAGGTATTACTTGTGGGTTTAGCGGCTGAGTCTGTTGATAGTTCTAATTGATAACCCGGAGTCGTCGTGCCGATGCCGACATTGCCGGAGTCATAGTAAAGATCTGAGCCTGATAAAAATCGTGTTCACAGCTTTAGCGTTCAAAATATCGCCTATTGTTTGATATCTCCCAACAGAACGAAACAATGGTCCCGGATTAATGCCTGACATTTCCAGCCACTTAGTCAGCAAATTTGCGCTGACACCTTTCACCGGGAATTCGCGTGGAACACCTTGGTAATTGCCTTTACTGAAATAGAGCTTGATGGTGTAACCACCCGGCACCTGTTTGAGATCTTCATATCGCATCCTGACAATCTCAGACCTGCGACGTCCTCCACTTGAAAATGCTACTGATAGTAATGCAGCATCGCGGACTGACTTCAGGCTTCCGTCATCACATGTTGCAATTAGCTTTTGCCTAATATCAGCTGTTGCTGCCTCCTTCTTTTCTGTAAAGACACCCTGATTGGTTAAGGCCCTTTGACATTTGGCGAGTAGCGTAGCTACTGCCTTATCACGAACTGGATTTAGCAAGTCGACCTTGTGTTTCTCTTCAACGTCTCACTGGCCAACAGGATGCACCACACAATCAAATGCCTTTTTCAGCGACAATAGAGTCGAAAAACATTCGAAAGGCCTTCTTCAGGTATTGAAATGGATAATCCAAGGTGCCCTCATATGAAACAGGGATCAAAGCCACCCGCCTCGATTGCTGTCCATCTCCTGTTCGAAACCCAGAATAATTTTTTCAATCTCCTCGCATTTTTCAGGATAGCGTGAAGCCAGGTCATAGTTTTCGCCAGGGTCAGTCTCAAGGTTGTAGAGATTGGGCCAGGAGCCCAAAAACTCGTTGCGCCAGGCTTTGCCAAAAAAGGTATCGGGCTTATCGACCGGTACGGGCCAGACATAGTGACTGATCCTGCGATAGAATTTCCATTTACCCATGCGTGCACCTTCCAGGTCATCACAGTGATAGAAGTAGAAAATATCGTGAGGCACCTGACTCTCTTCTCCGGTGAAGAGCCCCATGATGTTCTTGCCGTCGATAATGCGATCATTTGGCAGCTCCAGACCGGCTGCAGCCAGCAGGGTGGGGAAGATGTCGAAATTCATGGCGGGGACATTGCAGACACTGCCTGCCGGGATTTTCGCAGGCCAACGCACAATCATGGGAATCTGAAACCCGCCTTCATAACTCTGGCCTTTGCGACCGCGTCGTTTTTGGCCCGGGTGCCCCTCGAACCAGGGGCCGTTGTCGCTTTTAAAAATCACGATGGTGTTTTCCGTCAGACCCTTCTCTTCCAGACACTGCATGACCTGGCCCACGCCCCAATCCAGCTCTTCCACGACGTCCCCGTAAATGCCGCCCGCAGACTTGTCCTTAAAGTTTTCCGAGGCATAAAATGGGAGGTGCGGCGCATGTGGCGCCAGATACAGAAAAAAGGGCTCGCTGCCAGCATTGCGTTCAATGAACCCGACCGCCTCCCGGGTGGACATTCCGGTCAGCCGGGCCTGGTCCAGGCCGATGTCTTTTTCGAGCATGGTTTCATTGCGGTATAATGCATTGGGCAATTCATCGTTGGACATGGGGGTCCCGAACAGTTCGTCAAAGCCCCGGCGCATGGGATGATACTGGGGTTTGTAGCTGTAATCACCCAGGTGCCACTTGCCCACCATCCCGGTGCGGTATCCGGCCACTTTCAAGGCGTCAGCCATGGTTATCTCTTTATCAGGAAGACCGTCAACCAAGTTCTTGCGGATCGTGTCACTGATGCCCAGCCCGCTAAAAAAGCGGCCCAGGGACATTAAGGCCTTGCCGGCCGGTTTCATGCCTTCAGCGGGCAGGGGGAAGATCAATCCGGTTCGGATTGAATGCCGCCCGGTCAGCATTGCCGCGCGCGATGGGGTGCACAGCGGGGAAGATGCGTAGAAATCAGTGAAGCGCACACCTTGCTCTGCCAGACGATCTATGTTGGGGGTGCGCAGGGTGGGGTTGCCGTAACATCCGGGATCACCCTGTCCCAAGTCGTCGCAGTTGATGAGCACGATATTGGGCCGTACGGCGTCAAATCCGTCGATTTTCTTGACACCCCCGGCACGGGCTTTGGCCGCGCCTTCAGGAAATGAGTTGGAGCCATTATTCCGTTGGCCTGTTGATTCGACTGAGTCTGCCTGCCTGGACGAGATGGTATCCGCCATTTGAAAAACTCCTTTATATGGGATGAAATGTCCTTATTTCGGATAATAATCCTTAATTTTTTATAAGACGAGATGAGATGATATAAATTTGATTTCTTCGTGTCAAGAAGAGAGGGATCGACTTCCCAAAGCCGTGATCGACATTGGGCAATCGGATCAGGGGCTTGCAATAGATAAAAGGGGATGCAGTCAGTGTAAGATATTCTCCACCGGTTTTCCCCGAATTCGAAACGCCGCTAACAATAAACAGCTTGAATATTTTGGAGATCGGTATGGCGGGTCAACCAGTGGAGATCCTCTCCGCTGGTTGCTAATCTTATTTTGGAGGAATGATGAAACTGATTACAGAAGAGCTTGAAGAGCTGTTCAAAGACTAGATGATCGGTGGTCAGACCATTTTGGAGGAAAGATTTTAAAAAAAACGGAAGTATTTCAGTTTTTCTGCTTTTACTTCGTGTGAATCGGAATTTGAAATCTAAATATACTGCCGCCATTTGGGTTAACCTCTGCCCAGATTTCACCTTCATGACCAAGGATTATTTCTTTGCAAATAGCGAGACCTAAGCCTGTTCCTCCAGTTTTAGTTCTGGTTTTACTACTTTGAACAAATTTATCGAAAACTGATTCCAACTCATTTTCTGGGATTCCTATTCCATTATCAGCTATAGAAAAATGAAGATTACTTGCTTTTTCATCAATTTGTAATTTTAAATTACTACCTGGTTCTGAAAATTTAATTGCGTTTGAAATGAGATTTCTTACCACTTGCATAATCTTATCAGAGTCCATCAAAGTCCCATCGTCAAATTCAAGTTCTTTAAAATTAATTGAAATATCTTTTTCCGCTACAACAGCCGAGAACTCACTTATAATGTTCATTATAACTAGAGATAAACCTTCTACCTCAAAATGATAATCAGCTTTTTCTGATTCAAGTTTTGATAAATCTAAAATGTCGTTTAGTAGGTTCATTAACCGTTTGGCGCTAATATGAATATTATTGAAATACTCTATCGCTTTTTTTATTTCTAACTTTTCTCCCTTACTGACACCAAACTTGGAAAACCCGATTATTCCCTGCATAGGTGTTCTTAATTCATGGCTGATATTAGAAAGAAAAATGGATTTTGATTTATTTGCCAATTCGGCTATTTTTTTTAGCTCTTCGGCACTCTCAAGAGACAGCTGTAACTCTTTGGTTCGTTTACTAACCTCTTGTTCGAGGCCTGTACTATACTCCTTTAGCTCTTTATTGATTCTGTCATTTTCGTTAGATATCTGTTTCCTTTCAGAGATATCACGAGAACATCCATATACCCCAATAATCGCACCATCCTCGTCCCTGATCGCTTTCAGGATATTTTCCATCCAGATGGTATGCCCCTTAGCATGATAGTATTCTACTTCAATATTGACAGATCTATCCGGATCAGTCCCCTGCTCCACATCACGTTGTAGTACCTGTTGAAACAGCACCATCGCCTTTTGTGTAGATTCCGGTGTCATGACTTCTTCCAGTGTCTGCAGTTTCCTCTCTTCAGGGGTGAACCCAAGAACTTTCTTTATCGAAGGACTCACATAAATGGTCTTGAAGTTATTATCAAGTGTCCAGACGATGTCAGCCATATTTTCAGCCAGAAACTTGAATCTTTCCTCGTTCTTTTGGAGTTTTTCCTCTACCTGCTTGCGTTTGGTGATATCATGAGTAAGCCATACAATAGTGTTCTTTCCGTCAATCTGTTCTTTCATTGGCGATGTTCTTCCTTGGAACCAGGTTTCTCCTGCTTGCACTACAAGTTTATATTCATAGATTTGAGGTACGTTTGTTCTGATGGTATCTCTGATTACGCTATGAATTTCACTCGCAACTCCTTCTGGCAAAGTATCATATATAGACTTTCCTAACATTCTATTCGGCTGTGCAATTAGTAAATGTTTTTGTGAAGCAAGAATTTCAATATATTTTCCATCTTCATCGAATATGAATGAAATATCCGGTAGCGCATTCGTAAAAGCTGTTAATAATGATTCTCTTTCACGTAGTGCTTTTTTAGCCTGTTTACGTTCGGTAATGTCTCTAAAAGACCAAACTCGTCCAGCAACCACACTATTTTGAATTAATGGACGGGAAAACCGTTCAAAACATCGACCATCAATGAACTCCAGGGTATCGAAATCTTCATCAGAAATCTGATATAGATGCTTGACCTTTGTTAAAAAAGAATTTGGATCTTTAAGTTGGCTCAAGATGAGTTCGAGAAGTGTATTATCGTCTTCCGAACTCAAAATCGATTCCGGAATCCTCCACATCTCAGCAAAGCGCGCATTATGATGGAGTACTTTCCCTTTTATATTAACAACAAGGATTCCATCAGCTGTTGATTCAAGGGTCGCTTTGAGCAATTCCTGATTATTTGTTAATTCCTCATTCGTTTTCTTTCTTTCTGAATGAACCTTCGCAACATACAAGGCCATCTCAAGCGTCACTTTGAACTCTCTTTCCTGGATCGGCTTTAAAACATATCCAAATGGCATCGTGATCTTTGCCCGTTCAATCCTTTCCTCATCTAGGTAGGCAGTAGAGAAAATGACAGGAATACCAAACTTGTTTCGAATTTCTTCAGCAGTGTCAATTCCATCCATTTCTCCTTTGATCCGAATATCCATCAAAATGAGATCCGGCTTGTCGCTCTCAGCTTTTGAAATCGCTTTTTCTCCTGTGTCGACAACCGAAGTCACTTCATACCCCAGCCTCTGCAACTGGCTTTCGACTTCCATTGCGATAATGGTTTCGTCTTCTACTATAAGTATTCTGGCTTTTTCCATAATTAAGTTTCGATATTGAATTTGATTGTGAATTTTGTACCGTTCTTACTTTCCATTTCTATTGACCCATTGAGCTGATTTTCAGTGATGTTTTTCACTAACTTCAATCCAAGACTATCAGTCTTTTCCAAATCTAGCCCTTCTGGTATTCCAATCCCGTTATCGGATACAATTAATTCAACTTCGTTTTCTTCATTGGATTTAAGATCGAGAACAATCTCACCCTTTCTGTCATCAGGAAAGGCGTATTTTATAGAATTTGTAATCAGCTCATTTGCGATCAAGCCAAGAGAGGATGCTTGCCTAACTTCAATCATGATATTTTCAGCTTTAACTTTCAAGTTTACGTTTCCGCTGTTTGTATACCCTTGGAGTATTGTTGCACCAAGCTCCGATAAATATGTTTTCATATCAATCGCAGACAGATTATCAGAACGATAGAGTGTTTCGTGGATCCTAGACATCGTTTGAACTCGGTTTTGACTGTCTTGTAGTGCTTCTTTAGCTTTTTCATCGGATACATTTATGATTTGGAGGCCAAGTAAACTTGAAATGACTGTCATATTGTTTTTAACCCGATGATGAATCTCGTGGAGTAGAGTTTCTTTTTCTTTGAGGTTGGCTTTGATTATTTCTTCCGCCCGCTTACTTTTTGTAATATCATGACTAAATAGTGCAAATCCAACCAATTCTTCTTTAGTATTTGTTATACCTGATATTCGCGACTTAAGATGCCGAACGCCGGAATCAAGTTCCTGAGTGACTTCATAAAGATATTCTCCTTTATTATGCACTTGTTCAATGGCCTTATACAGACGCTCCTGGCTTACACCCTCCATGATATGTATTTCTTGAACAGTCTTCCCGATAACCTCATCAGCGGTGCGCCCAAAAAACGTTTCCGCCAGTGGATTACAATAAGTAATACACAAATCCAAATCGGTTGTGGTAATAGCTGATTCGGAAGCACTCCTTAAGATGCTATCCAGATAAAGGGTTTTTTCTACCAGTTTTTCTTCCGTCCTTTTTATTTTCTCTTTAGTCTCCAGATTCCCAAAACAATTCTTCAATCTAAACAACAGTTCTTCAAGTTTGCAGGGTTTTAATACAAAATCATCTGCTCCCAGCCTTAGACAATCTATTGCCAGATTCACATCACCATAACCTGTTAAAACAATAACCATAGTCTCCGTTTCCAGCTTTTTAACTGCCTTCAATACCTGGAAACCATCAATATTTTCCATCATCAGGTCTGTGAGTACGAGGTCATAAGGAGACTTATTTATAAGGCTGATTGCATCCGCACCATTGCCTATTGTTGTAATTTCATACCCCTTATCCTCAAGAGCAGGGCCGATTGTTTGTAGTATGAATGGATCATCGTCTACTAAGAGAATTTTGTATTTTTTCATAGGAAATCTTTGGTTATCCTTTTATCTGATCTATTGGCAGTCTGATGGTAAAAGAAGCGCCACCTTCAGAAGAATTTTCCACAGTGATGGTTCCACTATGATCTTTGATAATTTCATGACAGTTTGAGAGACCTATCCCCAAGCCCATTAATTTTTTCTTGGTATAAAATGGGTCAAATACTTTGTTTAAATCCTCCTGAACAATTCCGGGTCCACTATCTGAGAACTTGATAATGACTTTTCCTTTTCTCTGTTTACTTTGAATGTTTATTTCCCGAACTGGTTTCGTACTCTCTCCACCAATCATCAATTTTCCAATCATTGCCTCTATAGCATTATTCATCAGATTTAAAAAAACCTGACTCAGTAGTTGCGGTGATGCATTTATATTTGGAAGTCTGGATGATAATTCCAAATTGGTTGTAATCCTGTTTTTCTTTAGGTTGTTACGAAACAACGCCACAGTCTTTTCAATGATATCATTGATGTTGATTTTTTTTATTTCAGCCTGCCCTGGTCGGTTCAGATCGCTGAGATTTCTAACAGTATCGCGAATACTATCAAAAGCCCCGGTCAGTAAATTAATATTGCTGGTTAATTCTTTAGTCTGTTTATGTTTCTCGTTCATTGAATCAAGCAAAATTGAAATTGCCTGCAAAGGGGAGTTGATCTCATGAGCGATTGAAGCAGCTAGCTGGCCAGTGGCTGTCAGGCGCTCCGAGCGGATGAGTTGGTTTTGAATTTGTTTCATGTTGGTAATATCATTAAAGATCGTCATTTGTGAGATAGATCCATCTTCGTGAAATACAGGGGCGTGAGTAGCTTTATAAATAAGATTATCCTTTGGACTGGTAAACTCGATTTCAACGTGCTGGCCTTTTTGTACTTTTTCATGCACACACCAGGGACATATTTCATTTAGATCATTAATAATTTTGTAACAGAATTCTCCTACCGCCTCATACCCTGTTCTTTTGATTAAAGCTTTGTTCATATATTCAATTTTAAATTCGGGCGAACAAATATATACCGAATCTGCCATTGCCTCTGCCATGGAACGATATTTTTCTTCACTCTCCCGCAAACGCTCTTCTGATTGTTCACGCTCAATAATTTTACCCAATCTTTCAACGATTTCCTCGATCAGATCTCTTTCCTCCTTTAAAAAAGGTCCCTCTTTAATGGATTGCTTTTCTTCCAAATAGCATACTTCTAGTATACCTCGTTGTTCACCGTAAACTTTGATATTCGCAGTTTGTTTCCAAATGGTTTCGTTGAAGTTTTTTGTTTTAAACTCACTGCCATCAATAATTAACCGTGAACATGTAATGTCTGGATATTGGTAGGAAGGCGGAATTAGATTTATTACATTCTGAAATATCTCATCTAATGAAGCATTTGAGCTTTCTACAAGCTTAGAAATCCCATAAAGGCAGTTAAGTTCTTTGACCCTTTCATCAAGATCATGGGTCCGTTTCCAGAGATCCTTCTCGGTGGAGACCCAGTGTTTACCGATCCAATAGGAAAAAATTATACCGATACAACTGATAATTAAAATAATGATTGACACGATAGACGTAATTCTCCATACGTCCATGCGTATCTCTGAAATAACAGTCTCTTTCCTTATCGCTAATCCTAGCCCCCATCCCGATTTCAGTTTAACAAAACTGGTAAGGTATATTTCCCCATTTATTGGATCTATAGAATCTTTAACTATTATTTCTTGATCATTAGTTTGGCTTTTATCGAGAAAGTTTATAACAAGTGGGTGATTAACATAGTTTTTACGGAATTCTTCTTTAACCAACTCGATATTGGTATGAGCGATTATGTGCCCATTTTGGTCAACGATAAAACCTGCATCAAAGATACCTATACGGTCTTTATTTACAAGACGTGAAAGATTATCTAAATAAAAAGCTCCACCTATATAGGCAGTAATATCGTCACTTTTGTCTAGCACAGGGACAACTATAACTACGACCGGGATGTTGGACGCTCCAATAAAACTGTTAGAGATAATTGGCTTTTTTGTTCTATTGATTTCCTTAATATAGGGTCTGTCAGAAAAATTGTACTTTCTTGCTTTGAGTTGGTTCTGATATGGCTGAGTAAGGTAGAGATCAGCATTCGCTCTTAAAACAAAAATTGAAGTGAACCTGGCTTGAATTTCCAATAGATTCTGGAGAATTCTTCGTTTCTCTAAGTCGACATTTTCCGGAACACCATTAAGAGAGAGATTAATCTGATCAACATATGGAAGCTTTGAAAACACGGCCATTTTTGATAATAATTCCAGGGTTCGCTGGGCCTCTTCAATTTCAAAATTACACTGAGGGGCAAATTCAGCCGTGACAAATTCCTGTCTCTTTTTCCAATTATCCAACGTTGTTTTTTCGATAATAAAATTCAAAGCTGTACCAACAAGCAAAATGGCACCAACACTCGACAGGATAAAAGTTAAAATGATTCTTTTATAAACTTTTACGAATGAAGATTCATTTTTTTTCATGTTGTTTATCCCTAATGGTAAATTGGATATCCATCAAAATAAATTTCGTTAATTTAGTCCCCATTCTGTTTTGCTTTTTCACCAGTATCTACAATCGAAGAGGTCCCGTAACTCTTTGTTCCAATTCTTCATAGGTTGGTTTATTAGACATAGTTTTTCCAAAATGCTTTTTGGGTGTGTCCTAATATTCTGATAAGATATCGTATTCTAAATAAATGATGATTGCTGTTAATTTCATTGCTGGTCTGCAGATTACCAAAATAATACAAACATCACAAAGACTTTTTGTTTCTTTAGTAAAATCATTCAGCCCATTTCGTCAGCCCACTTTAGCCCATTTCCTTTGGTAAGTTCCTTAAGGCGACCATGCAAATAGACATCTCCTTTTAGATCCGGGTGTGACGATTCTTTGTAAACTGACTGCAGGAACTGATGCGACACTTCAGCATATCTCCTGGCATAAGTGGAGTAAAATGATTCCAATATATGTTTAACCTCTTTTAGAGCCTTGATCGCATTGCCTTGGTCTATCGGTTCTTCTGATTCAAGCCATTCATCTAACATTTCGTTATCTTCAACACTCATGGTGCTATCCATAAGTTTTCATACCTCCATTGTTTTAATGAGAGCTAAAAATGATGGCACCGAGAATGACGCCTTGAACCAATTCTTGCCCATGATAATCTCCCTTATTAATCCCCACGATAATTTTGGTTGGCCTTTCATTGTAGCCTGTTTTCGGAGTGCGTCAATGAATATAAAATACGAATTTTTTAAAATTAAATTGTCCGAACTCATCAATCCGACTTTAGGATGAGATCCTTAAGCAGAATACTAGGCTGATACTGCCCCAACGAATAATTGATGTTTCTGTCTAATTGACTGCTATGAGCACAAAACACAAATGATAAGAAAATTCGATAAACCAGATATTGATCCGGTTATCAAAATTTGGCTTGAAGCCTCAATAAAAGCTCACAATTTTGTAGACAGTGAGTTTTGGAAATCAAATCTTCCCCCAGATTTTTCATAAAAGTCGAAACAAAGGATGCTGAAAATCCATGTCTTGCAGTAAAAAAACAGGTTGTCATGGAACTACCGGATTGGAGAAGGGCTTGCAGCATTGTCTAAAACCCGTTCTCTTTGATATTGAGCAAAAAGATCTGGAAAGATGATCCGTTGGTCTGTCCTGAATGTGCTCATCAAATGCGTGTGATTTCGTTCATTACTCAAGTGTTTCTCATTGGCGTCAAAAGAAACACGTCAGGTTACATAATTGCAGAAATGCGACTCTTTAGCTCAATTAGAGATTCATTTATGCGATTATAAGACATTGGAATTTCTGAGAACGAGATCTAAATATTCATGAATGCACGTTCTACGAGCTTGTGGGTAAAGGTAAAATTGCTGGTATAGTTTGTGCTGAATCGGTTGTTAGTAAATCTTTCTCATGGTTTGGTAAAACCTGAAGATGTTTTTACAGGGTGCAGAGTCTGAATAGATTTATGTAACTCAAAGCTGGGATTTAAAATGGCAATCAGTGTCTTAATCAGCAGAAAAATGTCTAAAGAACAGCAATCAGCAACACAGCCTTATTTGCGCAAATTGACAATACTGGCAAAAAAACAACCCGGTTATCTATCCGGCAAACTGCTGACCCGGTATGATGATACGGAAGAACATCTGATTATTTGTTCATGGAAATCAATTGCTGACTGGGAAAGGTTTAACAAACTTGAGGAGTCCAGAGAATTTCATTACCTGATTGATCAGATCCTCGTAAAGCCGACAATTCACAAGTTGTATGTAGATAACTCCGAGTAGCGGGGAATACTATGCCAAATAGAGATGGAACAGGTCCCGGATGTCAGGGAAAAAGACAAAAACGGAGTGTTAAAGGCAATTACAGGGGTAAGCGAATGCCAGGTTGTCAGCTGGAGGGTGGAAAACGGGGACCGGATAAGGCTCAAGATTCCTCCCTTCTGACTATGGGTGGCAATGCCAGGAGCATTGGTATGACCCTGCTTGGTTTGGCGGCAGCATTATTGCCCCTGGCAGCTGCCAAAATCGAACGGTTGCTGGGGGATAACAGAGTGAAAACAGTCCCGGAATTGGAAAGCAGGCCTGATGCAGGAAATTGTGCCGAACCGTTAGCTCAAATTCCGGAAAAATCTGCTGAGGATAATACAAATTCCGCCCATGTTACCATTAAATTATGACACAGGCACTGAAATGAAAATCGCCCTGGTGTCACTTTTCGAGATGTTATGGGGAGAACGACAACCGGAAACATCTCAAAAAGACTGGGAGGAATACGAGCGGCTTTGCCATCCCCAGTCCCCCGATTTTATTTTACACCTTCCCGATTATTATGGTTTTTTCACCTATTCATTGTTTTATGCTCAAGCGTAGAAGCATGGTTATAAAAGGGATTTATTAACCGGAAAGGGCATCTGCAATTAACCCCTTTCAATCTGATAAGGAAATTAAATGAATTTGATGGATATTGCTCCATTTGAAAAATGGCAGGAGCTGGAAGATGTTGTTTGTAAACGCTCCGGTCTCAATGTTTCAGTGTTTGACATGAACGGTACGCGCATCACCGGCCGTGATAACTGGGTTAATCAGTTGTGTCCGGTAATAAAAGCAAACGAAAAAGGGCAAGCCTTTATTTGCTCTCTGGCCCATCAAAATATCGTCAATTTAACTGAGAGAAGTAATAAAACCCTGATTGAAGAGTGTGATGCCGGACTAGTCAAATTTGTAGTACCGATCTTCATAAACTGTGAAATGATTGGAGTCGTAGGCGGATGTGGATTACTGCTGCCGGATGGTGAAGTGGACACGTTTTTGATTCAAAAAACCATCGGCGGGGACGAAGAACAGTACATGCAATTGTCAGAAAATATCGGGACCGTTTCTGAAGAGGATTTATTGGAACTGTCGGCCTTTATAGAGCTGCAAATTGATGAACTGAAACAGAACTGCCTTGTTGGACTTCCAAATTAATGATCGCAATTAAACGCCGATCAGATCAACTCACAGTTCCTTTACACATTGAATCGCAAATTAAAGGAGGTTAAATGGCTCACCATTTGAAACAGCTGGATAAGATTGAGATTTTAACGTTGATGGATAATTATATTGACCTTGTCTCACAGGATAATTCTGAAATTGTACAAAGGGCGATGCCCCTGAAAGACATGGAGATCAAGAACAGCATTTTGGCTGAACATGGATTCTCCTCTTTTGTAACTTCAACGGAAGGAAGTCAATCTCAATCGATGCTATTGGATTTTGGTTTTTCCGAGCATGGCGCAGCTTACAATGCGGACGCTTTGGGAGTGGATTTGAAATCTGTGCAAATAATGGCGCTGTCACATGGTCATCTGGATCACGTTGGCGGTCTATCCAGGATCAGTGAGCAGATTGGGAAAGAAGGGATCAAACTGGTGTTGCATCCAGCTGCGTTTACCAGTCCACGGTTTGTAAAGATAACAGATGAGTTCAAGCTCACTATGCCTGCTTTTACACGTGAAAAGGCTGAATCTGCCGGAATAGATCTGGTTACCACCCGGAAACCATATGGTCTGCTTGATGACAGTTTTATCTTCCTGGGCGAGATTCCCAGGGAGACTGACTTTGAAAAAGGAGCCGCCAATTTGTGCTGCATAAAGGATGGGATTGAAAAACAGGATGCCATTGATGACGATACTGCTGTGATTGCCAATCTGAAAGGAAAGGGACTCGTTGTACTGTCTGGTTGCGCACATTCCGGGATTATCAATACCGTCAAATATGCACAAAAAGTAAGCGGAATAGAGCAGGTCCATGCGGTTATAGGTGGCTTCCATCTTACCGGACCTGAAGCTGATCCTGTCATCGAAAATACAATCAAGGGCTTTAAAAAAATAGACCCTGATTTCATAGTCCCAACCCATTGTACTGGTAGGAAAGCCGTTATGGAAATTGAGAAAGCCTTCCCAGAAAAATTCATTTTAAACATGTCCGGAACCAAACTAACATTTTCGGCTTGAGTTCTGTTGGAATTGTTTCTGTTTTTCCAGGTAACGAATACCTGGAAAGAGCGAGATCAGGTTTAAGATTATTAACCGAATTGAGTAAATAATGGTGCTGAAATTGTATCTATTCAGCACCCCTCCATCGAGGGGATGATAATTCAAAACACGCATGAATCCATCCATGGAGCTGTTGGAAAACGTCCTGTTTTCCATCGTTTTGAATCATAATCCCCCCGACTCCGTCAATGTGGTGAATAGTTAACTGAAATTATTGAAAGAGCATGCCTTAAAACTTGCCGGAGAGAGAACGGTCAACGATGTGCGAATTGGTCTTAGCTATACTGCTGTGCAACTTAGCGATCAATCAGTCGGTGTGGCAATGACCTTTAATCGCGATATTGGCCAACGTTGTTCTTCAATGAAACAAACAATCGCGGGTCGACAGGCTTCAGAAGTCATCTCAAGGGCAGAGTCACCTGATTTAATTGAGAGGACGGTGGCAATTGCGACTATAAACGCAGTTCTGAATACAGACCGGAACAATCTAATACAGGGATAAAACGGCACAATAGTATTTTATACATTGGGTATACTCCTTTCTCAGTGATTGATTCGTTTTCTTAAATTTCCAATCAACTTACGTTTGTGTCTCCTGATCAGAAGAAGGGCTTTCTGTGGAAGCATCATCCATGTATTCAATCTCTTCCCAGGAAAAACCGGCTTTTAAACCAATTAAAGCAGCGACCAGAGCCCCAATCAAAATTGGAATCAAATATCGGTCGGCACCGATTAAATGACTTTTCTATGATTTTTGAAGATACGAGAGCCTTCTTCGAAACACTTGTTTATAAAGTTTCGGATCGGATCACTCATTTCGCCGTGAGCTGATTATCAGGGATCTATGGATGATACCCGGTGAGATGGCCGGTCCCAGCCATCAGGCAGCAAGCGAACAGGGAAAGCTGAACCGATGATCACAATGACTGTTTCTACTTGGACTGATAAGCCTGTAAAATGATGCGGAATTCATTGACGCAGGAAAAGCAGTTTTATATAATGATATCAAATCTGTTCCTCATCGTCTCACCTGCCACAGTTCTTTTTTCGGGAAGGAGATTATCATGGAAAAGGCCACTCGCTTTATTCTCTGGTTTGACGAGATCGGCATTGAGGACATCCACCTGGTGGGTGGAAAAAATGCGTCACTGGGTGAAATGTATCGCCGGTTGACACCCCAGGGCGTCCGGATTTCCAACGGTTTTGCCGTTACAGCATATGCTTACCGGTATTTGTTGGAGAAAACCGGGGCCGGGGCTAAAATCAGGCAGATTCTAAGCACCCTGGATACTTCCGATATCGATAACCTGGCCAGGCATGGCGCCAGGGTGAGAAAATTGATCAGAAATCTGGAGCTTCCCGATGAGTTGCGGGACGAAATCGTCAAGGCATATCGGAAACTGGGAGAACAGTATGGAAACAACACGGATTGTGCTGTGCGCAGTAGTGCTACCGCCGAAGATCTTCCGGATGCCAGTTTTGCCGGCCAACAGGAAACCTACTTGAACATTGCGGGGGAGGAGGATATCATCGACGCCTGTATCAAGTGTTTTGCCTCCCTTTTTACCAACCGGGCCATTCACTATCGGGAAGAAAGGTCTTTTGACCATTTTTCAATTGCGCTCTCGATTGTCATTCAGAAAATGGTGCGCAGCGATCTGGCTTGTTCCGGCGTCATGTTTTCCATCGATACCGAATCCGGTTTCAGGGACGCGGTATTCATCACCGGGGCCTACGGCCTTGGTGAGAATGTCGTCCAGGGATCGGTCAACCCCGATGAATACTATGTCTTCAAACCCACCTTGAAAACCGGCTTCCGACCCATCCTCAAGAAGTCCGTCGGAGAGAAGAAAATCAAAATGGTCTACACCCGGGACCAGAAACAACCCACCAAAAACATCACCGTCAACCTGGCCGACCGCACTCGATTCGTTCTGCAGGACGACGAGATCCTGGAGTTGGCACGAATGGCCATGATCATCGAAGATCACTATTCCCGGAAACGGGATACGTTTACCCCGCTGGATACCGAGTGGGCCAAGGACGGAGAGACCGGCGAGCTGTATATTGTCCAGGCTCGTCCCGAGACTGTTCATTCGCAGAAGGACAAAACCCGGTTGTTGGAATATGTCCTCAAAGAGACGGGACCGGTGATCGTCAAGGGCAAATCGGTCGGGGAAAAAATCGGTAAGGGCGCCTCGCATATTATCAAGGATGTTCACTGCATCAACCAGTTTAAAAAAGGAGAAGTGCTCGTTACGAATATGACCGATCCCGATTGGGAACCCATCATGAAGATCGCAGCAGCGATCGTCACCAACCGGGGTGGCAGGACTTGTCATGCCGCTATTATCTCAAGAGAACTGGGTATTCCCTGTGTGGTGGGTACTGCGCAGGGAACCGAGACCATCCTGGACGGGACGGACGTCACCGTCGACTGCTCGCAGGGAAGCGACGGCGTCATTTATCAGGGATTGCTGGATTTCGTTGTCAAGGAGACGAACCTGGAGACCTTTCCCGAAACAAAAACCCGGATCATGATGAATCTGGCGGCACCGGATCAGGCGTTCGATCAGAGCTTTATTCCAAACCAGGGCGTCGGCCTGGCCCGGGAAGAGTTTATCATTAACTCTTATATCCAGGTGCATCCGCTGGCCCTCCTGCACTATGATGAACTGGAGGACGAGGAAAGCAAGGCCAGGATAGCTGCCTTGACGAGCAACTGGGAAGATAAGGGACAGTACTTTATCGATCGCCTTGCTGAAGGGATCGGCATGATCGCTGCCGCCTTTTTCCCCAAAAAAGTCATTTTGCGGCTGTCCGATTTTAAATCCAATGAATATGCCAATCTCATCGGCGGCAAGCAGTTCGAGCCCCTGGAGGAAAATCCCATGATCGGCTGGCGCGGGGCTTCAAGGTATTACTCAGACACCTACCGGGAAGCTTTCGGGCTGGAATGCAAAGCCATTTTAAAAGTCAGAAATCAAATGGGGCTCACCAATCTTGACGTGATGATTCCCTTTCCCCGAACGGTCCAGGAAACGGTCAGGGTGATCGATACCATGGCTTCCTTCGGTCTGAAGAAAGGAGAAAACGGATTGCAGGTGATCGGTATGTGCGAAGTGCCTGCGAATGTAATTCTGGCCGATCAGTTTCTGGATGTCCTGGATGGCTTCAGCATCGGGACGAATGACCTGACTCAGCTGGTTTTAGGTATTGACAGGGACTCGGAACTGGTGGCGCACATCTATGATGAACGAAATGATGCGGTGAAGGACATGGTGAAACACGTCATTGAAAAATGTGTGGCTCGCGGTAAATATATCGGCATCTGCGGCCAGGCACCCTCCGATTATATGGAATTCGCAGAATTTGTGGTTGAATGCGGGATTCAAACCATGAGCCTAAACCCCGATACCGTGATCAAAACAACCCTCGCCATCGCCGAGCTGGAGAAGAAACTGTTCGGCCAGCAAACAGGTGACTGACGATCCTTCGCCATCTCACTTACGTCAATTGCAGTCGGCGACTGAAATTGCAGCATAAAAATCTAAGTTTCTTATAAGGGACACCATAACTCGCTTTTATTCAGCTTTAACTTCGAACAGGTTACCGTCATAGTCTTGGATGAATACCAGCATCGACTCTCCCTTCGGTACCTCAATCACTTCCACACCCTGTAAGGCCAAAATATTATTTCCATCTGAAAGTCAGGAACGAAGCAACATAACAAAGGATATTGCCCCAAAAACCCTGTAGGGTCACCCATAAAAGTGTTTGTCAACAATAAACAAACCCCTCCCTGCAAAAAAAGTTACTAATTTTTTCGCTTGATATTTTCTCTACATCACCACACATGTTTACGTTTACGCCTAATCCGCTCCTGTTATTTCTTTCTTTTTTTGCTCAATCGAACTACCTGTTTTTGGAACGTACAAATACAGGATTCAATCCGCACTAGTGAAACGCGAAACATTGAGCGTTGAACCATCGGGCTTAAGGCTTTTGTGTTTTATGCGACCTAGAAAGCATGCCTAAAATACCGCCCTTGAATCATAACGATTCCCAGAAAATCTTCAGTACCATGCCATGTCCAATAGGAGTGTCACAAAAATTATGGTTATTAACCAACCCTTTTCTAGCTCATGGCATATCGGAATCCTTGGAACTGTGAAGACACATAGCAACTCTGGATAACACCGGCACTCCCATATTAAACCACGCAAATATCGGCCTTTTTGCACCAATTATCACCATTATTTTGCTGAACTCGTCCATTTTCAACCAGTAGAAATCATATTTTTCGTAACTAGCTGATATACAAAACCAAAATATACGGCATGGTTCTGGCAGTAATTGCTATGAAATCATCGGTGTGATCCAGATATCCAGAAAAATAGATCCTCCAGATCTTAACCGACTTATTTTGATGATGTTACCAATACTGAATAGGTCGGTAACAGATTCAAGAAATGACTGCCCGTTTTTATCTTCCTCTGAATAAAAAGATAGTAGACCGCAGTTTTTCTAACCAAATCAGGGGCTGTTAACTGTTTTAGGTTGAACAAAGTGAAAAATATAATAAAAAAAATAAAAAAAGTCGGACTGGTCAGTGCCTGTATGATCTTGGCTTTTCCGCTCAGCAGTGCTGGAAAGACCCCAGAAAAAATTTTTCACTGGGTTGCTGAAGTTCTGGAAGTAACAGATTCTCATCCATTGCCGAAAATTGAATTTTTGGATAAGGCTGAGCTGCAATCGACATTCAGGCAATCCAATGAAAAATCCAAATCGAAATGGGAAGAAACGTATGGTGAGCAAAAAGCAAAACAGATAATGCAAATGTATTTGAAGGAGTTGATGGGTTTGTTTGACCCCAAAACAAAAAATGTCTATGTTGGAAATTTCATTGATCCATGCAGACAGCAGGCTGTTCTGGCCCATGAACTGGCACACTATTTTCAAGTCATGACCGACAGGTCTTATGATATTTATTTTGCCGGCTCGGAAGACGTCCATTTTCTCCGAGAAATGGAAGCTTATGGTATAGAAAAGCGGTATCGAAGGCTTTTTTGCGAGGCAACCATAGAAGTCAACTGATGTTTGTTACGAAGACGATTTGTCTCTTGTAAATTCGATACGAATCACGCCAATCCCGGTAAGAGTGCAGTGTCGTGCCTGGGAACAGTAAATGGGGAGGATGTATGAAACCAGGAATGGCCTAAAACCCTCTCTTCTTATAATCCGTTGCTGCCAGATATAAAGCGCCAACAGCCAGCTCAGCACAGTGAAAGTTCTCCGCCGGCAGTGTTTTGAGATAATTAGCCACTAGTTCAGGCGTAATTTCCCAAGCAGTATCAAGAGGTTTTCCCCAAATCTTTTGGATAACGGTATTGGCGCATACAAACGTATTAACACAACCGTCAATTTCGAACGTAGCATCCCTGATCAATCCATCCTTGACAGACAGAAAAATCTCCACAGTATCTCCACAATCGCCGGTATTCTTACCGTAGCCGTTTGAATGGGGCATCCGTTCGCAGTAAGAATCATCACTCGCCATCTCAATAAACTCCTTGGAGTGCCGTTCCTGAAAACTGTTATTTACGTTCGTCATTTTTTATTTCTATTAATAAGGTTGAGTCAAACAATCTCACAATTCCGGTCTCGCAGATTCTATTACCACAAATCACGTGACATGCGCAGAGACATAGGGTGTAGCCGTTTTTAAGTTCCGGTTAGGTTTAGGTCTCAAGTATAGGAAATGTCTCAAAACTTTGCGACCAATTTTTCCAATAGAGTGTGACTACAAACAATTTCATCATTTTTTTTGGATTGCAGAACAGACAGTAGCATCGATATGTACCGAATTACCTCAACAGGGGAGAGTTCCTGACAAGCAACTCTTCGTCAACATGTCCGCCTACCAATGCTTCAACCGCTTTCATAAAGCCTCCTTTCGTCGCTGCACGATTCTAGTTTTATGAGAGAATTCGATAAAAACAGGCAGCTTATCAGGACAGGTTCAAAAGCTCAATCTGAACGATGGACAGGTTTTGGGGAAGCGTTGTTTCAGGCGGGCATGTAATCCCGCCTTACCGTTGGTGTGGGGCTACATGATGGATTTTACCGTTTTGATTATTTTCTCCTCGTTGGGTATGAATTCCGACTCCAGTTTAGACGAAAACGGTATGGGGCAAAACGGTGCGCCGAGTCTGGTGACAGGAGCGTCCAGATGGTCGAAGGCTTTTTCGCCCACCATGGCCGCGATCTCGGCGCCGCTGCCGGCGAACTGGACCTCTTCTGTTACGACTACTAAACGGTGTGTTTTGCGGACCGATTCCAGAATCGTATCCTCATCCAGTGGAGAAAGACTGCGGGGATCCACAATTTCAACGTCGATTCCCTCTTCCGACAATTTGGCGGCGGCGTTCAAGGCGAAACCTACCATCTGACCGGTGGCTACCAGGGTGAGGTCTTTGCCCTCCCGCTTTACGTCAGCGTTACCGATGGGAATGGTGTAGGATTCGTCTGGCACTTCGCCGTTCGAAAAATAGAGCATCTTATGTTCGAGAAAAACCACGGGATTGTCGTCTCGGATGGCGGAAATCAAAAGTCCTTTGGCATCATAAGGTGTGCTTGGCATAACGACCTTAATTCCCGGGATATGCATAAACAAGGCTTCGAGGGATTGGGAATGCTGGGCGGCAGCACCCATTCCCGCTCCATAACAGGTTCGCATAACCATGGGGACTTTGGCTTTCCCTCCGAACATATACTTCATCTTGGCCGCCTGATTGAACAACTGGTCCAGGGCTACACCGATGAAGTCGACGAACATCAGTTCCGCTACCGGTCGCAGTCCCGTCACAGCGGCGCCGACCGCGGCCCCGATTACGGCGCTTTCCGTAATCGGTGTGTCGCGGACCCGTTTCTTGCCAAACTGAGCCTGCAATCCAGCGGTTACTCCCATAACGCCTCCGTAAAAGCCGACATCCACTCCCAGTAGAAGGACCTTGGGATCCCTTTCCAACTCAAGCTTTAGAGCGTCGTTTATCGCCGCTGATAGTGTCATGGTCGACATGATTCTTCCTCCGATAAATTTTTTGATTTTCGTTGTTGGTTAAAGTGCCTTTCAATAAAAATCGTTATCCTTCTCAGACGGTATAGACATCGGCCAGGAGTTCGCTTACATCCGGCTCCGGACTGTCCTGAGCGAACTTGACGGCCTCATCCATTTCCGTGTCCACGGATTGTTTTATCGTATCGAAATCTGCTTGGGAGCAAATCCTTTTTTCAAGAAGTATTTTCTCGAATCGTAGAATCGGATCTTTGTCTGCGGCTTTCCACGCTTTGACATCGTCCGCTGACCGGTAGGGTTCCGGATCTCCGACGAAATGGCCGGCGATGCGGTAGGTCCTGCATTCGAGCAGCGTCGGACCTTTCCCTTGGCGAGCATGGGCGATCGCTTCGGTGGCGGCTTCGAATACCGCCATGACGTCGTTACCGTCGACGGATATGCCGGGAATATCGTACCCGGCAGCCCGTTCGGTAATCGACTGGATGCATTGATGATCGGATTGAGGCGTGAACTCAGCCACACCGTTGTTTTCCGCCACGAAGACGACGGGCAGTTTCCAGATGGACGCCAGGTTCATGGCTTCATGGGTCGTTCCCTGGTTGGAGGCGCCGTCGCCGAAAAAGCAGATGACTACGTTGTCGGTATCCGTATACTGAGCAGTCAAAGCAGCACCCGTCGCCAGAGGTGGTCCTCCCCCGACGATTCCGTTGGCGCCCAAAATCCCCAGGTCCAGATCGGCGATATGCATGGAGCCGCCCTTGCCTCTGCAGTAGCCGGTGCTTTTAGCGAAAAGCTCGGCCATCATCAGGTTGGTTTTGCCTCCTTTGGCAATGAGATGCCCATGTCCGCGATGGGTGCTGGAAATATAGTCCGCGACCCGGAGTGTAGAGCAAACACCGGTGGCAATGGCTTCTTCCCCCAAATAAAGGTGGACGAATCCTGAAATCGATCCTGTCGCAGTAAGCTCGTAGATTTTCTCCTCAAACTTTCTGATCGTAACCATGGTCGTGTACATCTCGACCATTTTTTCGTTGGTGGGATTCATTTTATCACCTCCTCAGCTTAGGTTTATTGTAGGCCTTATTCGGCTGCCTCAGGCTCGGCGACCAGCGCTGCATCGATTTCGCCGGCGTCATGCCGCTCGGCAAGATTCTTTTCGCCCCATGTGCGATTGACAATGCGGCCTCGCTGGACGGGCTCCCGCCGGGCAATTTCGTCCGCCCACCGATTGACATTCTTATATGTGTGACACTCGATGTACTCCGCCGAACTATAAAGCTGCCCCTTGGCCAGCGCACCATACCATGGCCAGATGGCGACATCGGCAATCGTATAGTTATCACCGCAAATAAACTCCTTGTCGGCAAGATTACGATCCAGCACATCAAGCTGTCGCTTCACTTCCATGGTGTAGCGGTCGATGGCGTATTCAATGGCAACCGGTGCATAGGCATAGAAGTGTCCAAAACCGCCGCCAAGGAAGGCAGCACTGGCCATCTGCCAGAAAGTCCATGATAGACACTCGGCGCGCGGCGCAGGTTCGGTCGGCAGGAATTCACTAAATCTTTCCGCGAGGTGCACCAGCATGGCGCCCGATTCAAAAATCCGGATTGGCTCGTCACCTGAACGGTCTATCAGAGCCGGGATCTTGGAGTTCGGATTGATATCCACAAAGCCTGAGCCGAATTGATCCCCTTCGATGATATTGATGAGCCAGGCGTCATATTCCGCATCTTTGTGGCCGAGTGCCAGCAGCTCCTCCAGCATAACGGTAACCTTGACGCCATTGGGCGTACCCAGCGAATAAAGCTGGATAGGATGCTTGCCAACCGGCAGCACCTTTTCATGGGTCGGCCCTGCGATCGGCCGATTGATGTTAGCAAAGCGCCCGCCGCTTTCCGTATTCCACTTCCACACTTTATCAGGTTCATAGCCTTCCGGCAGACCGGGACGCGTTTCATCGCTCATGGATTCTCTCCGTTTATTGATTTTCCTTCATTTTATTCAAAACCACTGCAGTTACAATGTTTGAGTAGACGGGTGCCCGAGCCTTGTCAAAAAAAAACTAGCGCGCCGCAAGTGTCGGGGTAGTCCCCAAACGATACAATAAATGATTGTATACTTACAAAACAACTGAAATTTTAACATTTTTTGAGACCTTGTGCAATTATCAAAAATCAAGGGCTGAACCAAAAAGTATTTATTCCCAGCTAGTTAGGCACTGCGACGTCTACTTAAACAGGAACAAGGGAATGCGGGCGAAAGAGGAACCGGTGGAGTCACCCCCATCGCTGTTTCAACATGCCAACCCAAAAAGGTGCCGCCTCTTAAGTGGTATGAATGCATCAAGAAGATTTGGAATGGTGACCGTAGGCCAAGAGCAAAGCAGAAGCAAACTTGACCTTGATTTAGTCTTAACTAATGTATAACAATATCCGAAATTCAACTTTTACTTAGGGATCGTACAAAAACAACTTGGCATAATCTGTCCACAAAAGTCCCATAAAGACTGGACATTTTGCAGACAAAATGCCAGGTAATTTTTGAGCCAACCCTTATGCCGAATTCAAAACCCAACAAGGAGGAAATTTTCGTGGCTATTACATTTTTTGATTTCAAATCAGCGCCAAGTCCACGCCGTGCCCGCATCCTTTTAGCGGAAAAAGGCATTGACGTAGAGATTGTACAGATTGACATGATGAAGGCTGAGCAGCTCAGCGACGATTATAGAAAGATAAATCCAGGCTGTACCATTCCTGCTTTAAAACTGGAAGATGGAACAATCTTGACAGAGAATGCCGGCATCGCAGCGTGGGCAGAAGCCTACAAACCAGAGCCTTCACTTTTGGGCAATACACCAGGAGAAAAGGGTTTGGTTGCTACCTGGAATGCCAAAGTGGAATTTGAAGGCCTAATGGCGGTTGCTGAAGCGCTTCGCAACTCATCTCCAGGCATGGCCGATCGGGCAATAACCGGACCGATCAATTACGTGCAGATCCCAGAGCTTGCTGCGCGTGGGAAGGAGCGCCTTATTCACTTTATGGACACACTGAACGAACGTCTGGAAGGGCGCGATTACATCGCTACCGATCAATTTACCTTTGCCGATATCACCGCCCTTGTGACTGTTGATTTTGCCAAATGGGTGAAAGTGGAACCCGGCGAAAATCATGGGAACATCAAGCGTTGGCACGCGGCGGTCAAAGCACGCCCAAGCGCACGAGCTTGATATCATTTCAGAAAGACGTTATTGCGGAACGGATCATCAACAAAGGGGGCACCTATAAAAGTGCTAATCAAAACATATAGATAGGGACGTAGTTGCGATATTGCGATTCTTCTATTGTTCCGTAGTGGTATGTTTCATCAATAACTGCTGCAAGGTCTCATAACCCATCAAACAAAATGCAATATCGCAACTAAGTCCCTGATTATTGCGTTTCAGAGATAATCAACGGAAGATGCATCGGCTGTGGTGACAGCATACCAATTCAAAATCAGGTGAAAAATCAGGTGACAGCATACCAATTATTTAAATTCAAAATCAGGTAAAAAATCGGGTGACAGCATACCAATTATTTAAAAAATCAGGTGACTAAAAAATCAGGTGACAGCATACCAATTATTTAAATAAGGATCTTTCACCCGAATCACAATTAATTCTAGAAATTTTTTCCCACAACGGAGCGATTCCACAGCGTTTTATAAGATAGCATACCCGTGGATCTGTATTCCAAAAAAACTATC
>Ga0233430_1002036_pt1 | contig 24919 bp, 24 predicted proteins | sample SI_118_April2016_2_FD_179883 | JGI IMG/M metagenome (GOLD analysis project Ga0233430, IMG submission 179883) | Seawater microbial communities from Saanich Inlet, British Columbia, Canada - SI_118_April2016_150_MG | ecosystem: Environmental > Aquatic > Marine > Inlet | place: Canada: British... | reverse complement strand
CGCGACCAGCACTTTCTTCGGCACGCAGCCGCGAATGGCACAAACACCTCCAAAATCCTGACCTTCAATAACCAAGACGGACTGCCCCGCCTCCTTTGCCATGCCCGCCGGCGCAAAGCCCGCATTGCCCGCACCCAAAACAATCAGATCATATTCCTTAGACATTTCTTGACTCCGGTTTTAATTTTTTTCTCTATTAGAGATATAGAATAAAAGGCCGGGTGATACAGGCGGAGAGATAGTTTTTGCGATCACATATGCGTCAGTAGAAAAGGCCCCGCAAAATTTTACGAGGCCTTTTTTTAAAATCTAGAGATAATACTAGCCGCCGTAAAAAACGGTGTCGCCAAGCTCTTTCATCTCAAGGATCGCTTTATCGGCGCGGCCTTCTGGCTCTTGAGCGACATTAGCTTCGATCACTTCGCCAATTACAATGTGATGGTCGCCGCGTTCAATGATTTCCGCGACAGTGCACTCAACACTGGCTGGCGCAGAATCAATAGTCGGCGAGCCATTGGTGCCGCTGTGATAGGCTTCGCCGCTGTTCGTATCTCCGTCTTTTTTGCATCAGCATCCATAAGTCTATTCCCGGCCAGTTTTGATTAATTTGAGATGACGCTGTTTAATCGTTTTTAGAGCTCGGAAGGCAAGCGTTTCAGTCGCGTTCAAGGTAAACCCTGGAAAAATGCGACCAAGTATCTGATAAACCCTAAATTGAATGGTTATTATTAAAGGTGATCACCGAGAGTTGAGTAAACGTTACTTAATCTTTTCCTTAAATTAGTTCACATTCCTTATTCAGTTAATATTAATTGTGGTGAGGGAATTGATTAAAAAATTGAATGTCGCCGAAAATTTTGCGGCGCTCTCTGCATGTAAACTTTGCCGTCGTATTGCTTTTGCCGTTTTTGTCGCCATTCTTTTTATAGAAGGCGCAATTTTGATTCCGTCCGTTGTAAACTTTGAGCGTGATCTATTGAAGCGCCTTGAGTTGGAAGGTTTTCAAACAGTTCAATCCGTCTTTAGATTAGCGGCCAAAGATGCCCAGCCGGCAGATCTATTGAAGGCCGCTGCCAGGCAGATGGAGAACTCGAAACTTCGCGGTGGCGCGCTGTTTGACAGGGACGGTAAATTCTTGGGCTCATTCGGTGAGGAAACCCTGTCGCCTCAGTCTCTTGCGGCCAACTCCACCATGCAAATGGAGGAGGTCGAATCCGGCCAGCGTTATGAGATTAGTTGGACGGCTGAAAATATTGGTCATCCTTATCACATGATTGCCCGGCTCGATTCTTCTTGGATCGGGATCGAACTCATCGCCTTTATCGGTCGGATCATTGGGCTGGTTTTTCTGATCGCTTTTTTTGTCACCAGTGTGACGTCAATTATTTTGGGCTCGATGGTGTTAAAGCCCGTTCTAGCATTGCGTGAGAATCTACTGGCCGCCGGCAATGATCCGACAAATCCAGATCACTACAAAATCGCCGATTGCAATGAAGATGAACTCGGCGATGTGATTAAGGCCTTTAATCAGATGGCAGAGCGGATCGCCAATGACTTTCATGCTTTGGCAGAAAAAGAGCAGGAACTTCTCCATTCAAAGATTATGGCCGAGCGGGCAAATGAAGAAAAATCTTCTTTCCTGGCAAAAATGAGCCATGAGTTGCGCACACCTTTAAATGCGATCATCGGATTTGCCGATGTCATTAAATCCGAGATCGTTGGGCCGATGGGTAATGATCAATATAAAATTTACGCCGGCGATATTGAAAGCAGTGGGCAACATTTATTAGCTTTGATTAACGATATTTTGGATATTTCCAAAGCCGAGGCAGGCAAGTTGGAGCTTTATGAAGAGGCTTTTAATATTGAAGAATCGGTTATGTCGGCGTTTCGAATAATTGAGCCCTTGGCAGAAAAGAAAGAACTAACCATCAACGTAGATATCGCAGAGAATCTACCGTTGCTGTGTGCTGATGAAAGGCGATTTAAGCAGATTCTGTTGAATTTGCTCTCCAACGCCGTGAAGTTTACGCCAATCGACGGCGAGGTTACGGTCGGTATTCAGGTCGACCAGATGGGCAGGATGGTTATCTATGTCAAAGATACCGGTATTGGCATTCCAGCCGATCAACTGCCAACCATCCTCGAAGAATTTTCGCGGGTGGAGAATGCTGAGACCAAGTCGATTGAAGGAACCGGCCTTGGACTGCCCCTGACAAAGTTACTAATCGAGCATCATGGGGGAGAGATGGATATCGCCAGTGAAGTGGGGGAGGGCACGACGGTTCAGTTCTGGTTCCCCGCTAAACGTCTTCTGGATCAAGCCGCCTGAAGCAAATCTAATCGTCGTAGGAGACCAGTGTTGAGCAAGGGATATCCAGCTTTTCCCGGCCCTTCAGGAAATTTAGCTCAATAATACAAGCACTGCCGACAACGTCGGCCCCAACTTGGCGGAGAAGTTCAATTGCTGCGACCATGGTGCCGCCGGTTGCCAGCAAGTCGTCTAGCAACACGACTTTTTGCCCGGGTTCAATTGCGTCGTTTTGAATTTCCAGGACATCGGTGCCGTATTCTAATTCGTATTCGTATGGAATACAGGGCCCAGGAAGTTTGCCTTGTTTTCGAACCATGGTGAAGCCGAGGCCGAGTTTGAGGGCCAGGGGTGCGGCAATAAGAAAGCCGCGCGATTCTATGCCTGCTAGGATATCCGGCTGATGGCGGCTAACCTCTTTGGCCATGCGTCCCATCGCCACCTGCCATGCATCTGCATTAGCAAGCAGAGTAGAAATGTCATAAAATAAAATACCCGGTTTTGGAAAATCTGGTATGCCGCGAATGTGATCTTTGATATCCATGGTTTTTCTAGTCGCCCTTAGTCTCGATTAATTTTCAAGTGTTAGTGTAACGATAGAGATTTGTCATGACCAACGTTTTTCACCGCACGCCTCATAACCAACCGCCCATCGCCGTCGGCGGAAAGGGTATGTATCTTGTTGATGAGGCCGGTAAAGAATATATCGATGCGTCAGGTGGGGCAGCGGTTTCCTGTCTCGGCCATGGTGATCCTGAAATTATAAAAGCAATCCAGGATCAAGCCGAGAAATTGGCCTTTGCCCATACCGGCTTTCTCTCCAGTGAGCCGGCAGAAGAGCTTGCGAATATTCTGATCGAACATGCGCCTGAAGAGTTTGGCAAAGTCTTCTACGTGTCGGGTGGCTCGGAAGCGGTCGAGTCAGCGTTGAAGCTTGCCTGCCAATATCATCTCGAGAAAGGCCAATCCCAACGGCGCCATATTATCGCTCGGCGTCAGAGTTTTCATGGCAATACTCTGGGCGTATTGGCAGTTGGCGGCAATGAGTGGCGGCGGAGACAGTTTGAGCCATTGTTGATCGATGTCTCTCATATCGCGCCGTGCTTTGCCTATCGTGACCAACAAGAAGGGGAGGCGGAAGAGGCATATGGCTTACGTGTTGCCAATGAGTTGGAGGCTGAAATATTACGCCTGGGTGAAGACAGCGTCGCCGCTTTTGTTGCCGAGACAGTGGTTGGTGCCACTGCGGGGGTGGTGCCGCCGGTAAAGGGATATTTCAAACGCATCCGGGAAATATGCGATCAATATGGCGTGTTGTTGATATTAGATGAGGTGATGTGCGGGCTTGGGCGGACCGGGTCCTTTTTTGCTTTTGAGCAAGAAGACATCGTACCCGACATGATCACCGTCGCAAAAGGGCTGGGTGGCGGCTATCAGCCAATTGGTGCGTTGCTATGTACCGATGATATCTACAATGTGATTTGCGAAGGGTCCGGGTTTTTCCAGCACAGCCACACCTATATGGGTCACCCGATCGCCTGTGCGGCCGCCCTGGCTGTTATGAACGCAATCTTCGAGCGCGGGCTTTTGGACAATGTGCGAGAAATGGGTGATTATTTGGAAGCCAAACTTGTCGAGATTTTTGGCCAGCATCCTCATATTGGTGATCTTCGTGGGCGCGGTCTTTTCCGTGGTATCGAGATCGTTAAAGATCGGGAAACCAAGGAACCCTTCGATCCGGCGCTTAAAATGAACGTAAAAATTAAAAAAGCGGCCTTTGAGAATGGCATGATTTGCTATCCGATGGGCGGCACGATTGACGGTGAGAACGGCGATCACGTTCTGCTCGCGCCGCCGTTTATTGCGACAAAAAACGATATAGATAACATCGTCGGCATATTAGATGGTGCTATTAATTCTGTTCTTTCAAAAGAATAACTTGAGGCCCAAAGCCTGCTTGGGCTAGGGTATTCACTAATGCGAGGCGGAAAAGGTTAATCCGCGTCGACAACAAGGACCTATAAAAAGATCAACTAATTATTAGGGAGATTATTATGTTAAAGAAATTATCCTTCACAACAGTGGCGTTCGGCCTGGCAGCCGGTGCCTTTATGCTCAGCGCATCGGGTGTTGATGCCGCTAGTAAACGTCAATTTATTGCGATTGGTACAGGTGGACCTACTGGCGTTTATTTTGCGACAGGTAATGCGATTTGCCGGCTCGTCCACAAAGAGGCTGCTGAGGGCCGCAAAAAGGGCCGCAAACATGGTATCCGTTGCTCCGCGCCTTCAACCGGCGGTTCTAACTACAATATCCAGCAGATCAAAGACGGTGAGTTGGAGTTCGGTGTTGCTCAGTCTGACTGGCAGTATCATGCATATAACGGCTCCGGTGGACCATGGAAAGGCAAAGCCTTCAAAAAAGTCCGGGCTGTCTTCTCCGTTCATCCTGAGCCCATTCAAATCATCGCGCGTGGCGATTCCGGCATCAATGGCTGGGACGATTTGAAAGGCAAGAAAGTTAACATTGGTAATCCAGGTTCGGGCCAACGCGGCACGATGGAGCTTTTGATGAAGCAAGCGGGTTGGACTAAAAAATCCTTCAAACTGGCGGCTGAGTTGACCTCAACTGAGCAATCTAAAGCGCTTTGCGATGGCAAAATCGATGCTTACGTCTACACCGTCGGTGTGCCAAACGCTGGTGTGTCCATCGCGACAGATGGTTGTGGTGCGAAGATCGTTAACTTCAACAATGCGCTGGCTAAAGCCAATGTAACCTCTAAGAAGCCTTACTATGCGTGGGCGACCATTCCAAAAGGAACTTACAAAACAACGACCAGCGATGTGACGACATGGGGCGTGAAAGCTTCTTTCGTGACTTCTGCTGATGTTCCTGAGAACGTCGTTTATGAATTGGTCCGCGCAGTTTTTGAAAACATCGCGGATTTCCGTAAACTTCATCCTGCGTTCAGAAATCTTGATCCAAAAACTATGATCAAAGACGGCTTGTCTGCACCTCTGCATAAAGGTGCGGTTAAGTACTACAAAGAAAAAGGCTTGATGTAAGACGGTCTCATGGATTTGGGAACCAGCTCCATTTGATTGGAACTGGTTCCCTCATTCTAATTAAAGAAACCTCTCACACAGGGGGATGATATGGCTGAGGCAGGGTCAGAGTTAAATCCGAGCGACGGAATTTCGCAGGAAGAAATTCAAAAGAAAATTGAAGAGGTTGAGTATACAGGTCGCAAGACCGGCCCAACTTTAGGGATGATCATTGGCATCATCGGGGCCGTTTGGTCACTGTTCCAATTGTGGATTGCCTCACCGCTGCCGTTTTTATTCGATTTCGGTATTATCGTTGGTGTACCGGCGCGCGGCATTCATCTGGCTTTTGCCTTTTTGTTGGTGTTTTTAATGTTTCCCGCCGCCAAATCGATGGCCCATCGGCGCATTTCCTACCTTGATATTGCCTTTGCCTTGCTGGCTTGTTTCTGCGCGCTCTGGGTTTTTATCGACCAGGAAGGTATCACCCGCCGCTTAGGCCAATTATTGAGCATTGATCTGTTCGGCTCCAATTTTCCCATCGAGGCGGTACTCGGCGGCTGCGGTATTTTGTTGCTGCTCGAATCTACCCGTCGGGCGATCGGCTTGCCGCTGGTTATCGTTGCCTCGATCTTTTTACTCTATTCCATTTTTGGCCAATCCATGCCGGAGATTTTGTCCCACCGCGGCGTTTCGGTGACGCGATTGATCGGCTATCACTGGATTGGTGGTGAGGCGATCTTTGGTATTCCGATAGATGTCTCGGTGAGCTTTGTTTTCTTGTTCGTGTTGTTTGGTGCGCTGCTCGATCGGGCCGGCGCCGGTAAATATTTTCTTGATCTCGCTTTTGCCATGGTCGGCAAATATCGGGGAGGTCCTGCCAAAGCGGCTATCCTTGCATCTGGTATGACGGGCCTCATATCAGGCTCCTCGATCGCAAATGTCGTGACGACGGGCGTCTTCACCATTCCGGTGATGCGAAAGACGGGCTTTCCTGCGGTGAAGGCAGGCGCCATCGAAGTCGCTGCCTCGACCAATGGTCAGATCATGCCGCCAATTATGGGTGCGGCTGCGTTCATTATCGCTGAGCTGATCGGCATTACTTATTTTGATGTCATCGTTGCCGCCTTCATTCCGGCGATTATCAGCTATATCGGTTTGCTTTATATTTCGCATCTCGAAGCTTTGAAGCTGGGCCTCTCCGGCATGGCAAAAGAAGATATTCCTGTGCTTCGGAAGGTTTTTTTCAGCGGTGTCCATTTCATTGTGCCGATTGTGGTGCTGGTCTATCTGTTGATGGTCGAGCGTTGGACGGCGAGCAGTGCCGTTTTCTACACCATCATGGTGATGTTCCTGATCATGTTTGCGACCCGGATTTCGCCCAGCAATCTCAGCCGGGCGGCAATGGTTGTGCTTTATATAATTCCGATTGCCATTTCGGTTGCCTTTCGTATTTCCGGTGAAAAAGCGCAGCCTTCGCTGTTTTGGGGATTGGGTGCGGCTGTCATGATCGTGGTTGCTCTTGGTCTGATGAGAAGCAGTAAAGAAGGCGATGTTGTTGATGGCCTTAAAGCATCCATTATAGATATTTATGGCGGGCTGATTGCTGGTGCGAGGAATATGGTCGGCATAGCTGTCGCCGTCGCTACAGCCGGTATTATCGTCGGTGCCGTCTCATCGACCGGATTAAATAATGCCATGGTCGGCGTCGTTGAGGCGCTTTCGGGCGGCAATGTCTACATTTTACTGATACTAACCGCTGTGCTTTCTTTGGTGCTTGGCATGGGTTTGCCAACGACGGCAAATTATCTGGTTGTTGCTTCTTTGCTGGCTGGCGTTTTGGTTGAACTTGGCACGGCTGCAGGTTTGGAGCTGCCACTCATTGCTGTTCATCTGTTTGTATTCTATTTCGGCTTGATGGCGGATTCTACGCCACCGGTTTGCCTAGCCGCCTTTGCGGCTTCAGCGATATCCCGTGCTGATCCGCTCAAGACCGGCGTTCAGGCGTTTACTTATGATATGCGAACAGCGATTTTGCCTTTTGTCTTCATTTTCAATCCGGAGCTTTTGCTGATCGGTGTTACGAGTGTGTGGCACGGCATAATGATTTTTGTTGTCTCGCTGATTGCGATCTTTAGTTTTTCCTCAGCGACACAAGGCTGGCTTATTATAAAAACAACCGTGGCTGAGCGGGTGATTTTGCTGGTGGTGATGTTCGCACTGTTTCGGCCCGATTTCTTTTTAAATCAGATCTATCCGGAATATACCGAGATGGACATTAATAAGTTTGTTACCAATCAGGTCCAAGCACCAAAGGATCGTAAAGTCCGTCTGCATTCAGTACGGGAAACCGATTATGGTGAGCGCTTTAAGCTCTATGTCTTGCGCGCACCGGGCGGTAAAGCAGGGCAGGGCGCTTTTGGCTTGAAACTGGAAAAAGAGAAGGATGGCCGCCTATCGGTTGCTGATCTGGCGCCGAGTGGTAAGGCTGAGAAAGTTAAAATGGATTTCGGTGATTATGTGACTTCTGTTGAGGTCGAGCAAATCGATCGACCGGCTAAAGAACTTGTCTATCCGATTGCACTGATCATCTTAGGAGGCGTATTGCTCATGCAATGGAACAGACGCAAGAAAGGAGGGGTGGAAAATGTATAAGAATATTTTGCTGACCGTTGATCTTAGTGATGACGGGTCCTGGGTTAAGGCGGCTCCAACGGCCGTTGAGATGTGCAAAGCCTTTGGCGCTAACTTGCATTTGCTAACCGTCGTGCCGGATATGGGAATGCCGCTGGTTGAGGAATATTTTCCGGAAAACTATGAAGAAGAGATGGCCAAAAGCGCTGCCGCCCTGATAGCGGATTTCGCTAATACTCAATTTCCGGATGATCTAAAACCTCAGATACATATCGCCTCGGGCTCAATCTATAAGGAGATCCTGCGTGTTGCCGAAGAGACCAATACGGATGTCATTGTCATGGCCTCGCACCGCCCGGAACTTAGTGATTATCTTTTAGGTCCCAATGCAGCCCGCGTTGTGCGCCATGCCAATTGTTCGGTGATGGTGGTTCGGGCTTAAGAGTATTCCGCGCAAACAAAAACGCCGTCTTCTTTGCAGAAGACGGCGTTTTTTAATTCATATAGAGCAGCGCTATTTTGAAGCTTTCAAATAAGCGATCACATCAGCACGTTGGCCAGCTTTTTTAAGCTTGAAAACCATGGAAGATTTCTTGCCGGTTTTGGTTTTAAGGTACTTCTTTGGGTTTTTCAAATAAGTATCGAGAGATGCTTCGTCCCATTTCCAGTCAGCGCCCTTAAGGCCTTTGTACTTTTTAAATCCAGGTGCTTTACCAGCTTCCCGGCCAACAACACCAGCCAAAGAAGGGCCAACTTTGTGCTTGCCGGCTTTAACTGTGTGGCAAGCTTTGCATTTGTTGAAAACTTTTTTGCCTTTTTTAGCGTCGCCGGCAGCGGAGGCACCGGTTGCGAAAAGGGCGGTTGAGAGAATGAGGCCAAAGGCCAAGAAACCACGAAGAAACATAGATTAAACTCCAAATTTTACTGGTTAACTTTCAATCGACTCACTTCGAGTTGAAATAGCCAGTTTTAAAACTTTGTCCAAAGAACTCAGTATTGATCTCTGGTGTTGATTGGCGCGTACTATAATCTGCACATTCTAGATGACAAGCCAAAGATGTCACAAATTAGAGGTTATTTAAGTGAAATTAACGTGATCCGTTCTATCCTTTCCTTAACTGAAGTTAGCCATGAAGTTGGGTTTAGCCGGTAATTTTGTAAATATTAAGGCAAACCCCTTAAAAAAAGCAATTTCCTCCCCATATTTAGAGACATCACGAATTACCAAAGTAATTCGGAACGCTGGCTAGTGCGTAATATTCGGCTGATTAATGATGAAAGAGATCAATGAGTACCCTAAAACTGACGGAAGACGACGTTAAAAACCTTCTGACCAATCCTTCCGGTGACCAACGTGCTGTGACGGCGGCTAAAATTGCGGCCTCCTTTGATCCAGACGGGCTTTCGGTAGAGGAAAGACAACTCGCCGAAGATATATTCCTGATTATGATGAAAGATGCCGAAATCAGGGTGCGTGAGGCGCTTGCCGACAATCTCAAAGAAAATCCAAATGTGCCGCATGAGGTTGCGTTGTCCTTGGCGCGCGATGTTGACCAAGTGGCACTGCCGGTTTTGCAGTTTTCCGAAGTGCTAAGCGATCAGGATCTAACGGAAATTATTAATAGCCAAGGTGTCGAAAAACAGCTCGCTATCGCAGGAAGAGCCTCGGTGTCAGAAGAGGTCTCTGAGGCCCTGGTTCAGACCAAAAACGAAAATGTTGTCGCCGAGTTGGTGGAAAACGACGGTGCCAAGATTTCCGATGCTTCTTTCGAGACCGTCATCGAGACCTTAGGTGACAGCGAAAAAGTGCAGGGCGCCATGGTCAATCGGGGTGAGCTTCCGGTCACCGTGATCGAACGACTGATGACCGTGGTCTCTGATAACTTCAAAGAACAGCTCTCCAACAGGGCCGACATGTCGGCGGATATGGCCGATGGCATATTGACCCAGAGTTTGGAAAAAGCGGTTGTCGGACTGTCTGCAGAATTTGGCGAAGTGTCTGTTTTGAAACTTGTTCAACATCTCATGGCCAATGACCGGTTAACGCCCTCGATTGTGCTCCGGGCGGCCTGCATGGGGAACATAATGTTCCTTGAATGTGCCTTGGCGGAGTTGGTGGGCATTCCCGTTAAAAATGCCCGTGCGCTGATTAAAGATTCAGGCGAATTGGGGCTCAAAAGCTTGTTTTCCAAAGCCCATCTACCAGACACCTTCTTTCCCGCCATTCAAGCCGCCGTCGAGGTTGAGCGTGAGATTGAATATGATGGCGGCGAGCGGGACAAAGAGCGATTCGCGCGCCGCATGATCGAGCGCATCTTAACGCAATTTGATGATTTGGGCGTCGATATGGAATCCGATGATTTGGAATATCTGTTGGCCAAGATGCACGAATTGCCGGCCGATTTAACTCATAACGCTTAGATTTTGCCAAGCTCCTGCCAAATCGAATAATCTTCCCGAAATTTGCGTAAAGACTTTAGCACGCGGCGGAAATCTTTATCCGATGCAGCGCGCGACCTGGCGATGGAAAGCCAAGCACGTTTGAGGGCTTTGGTCAGCTTGGGCGGAAATTTTTTAACATCGACGCCCCGGATCACGATGTTCTTTAAGGCTTCAAACTGCCCGGCTTCCCCAGCGGCAAGAGAATATTCCATATTAGCCATACACGCCGTTTCGACCATTTTTTTCTGGTTTTTGCTGAGGTCGTTCCATTTCTCCAGATTGATCATCAGATCAATAAAGCCGGCTTGTTGAAACCAGCCTGGGAAGTAGTAATGCTTGGAAAACTCGGTCAGACCCAGATATTGATCAGCAGCAGGCGTCGAGAAAGCAACCGCATCGACCTTTTTCATTTTTAGCGCATTTTGTAGATCGGCAGGTGCCAGCTGAACGGTGGTTGCCCCGAGATGCTTATAGACTCTGGAAGCGAGGCCTGAAGCCGCAATTTTAAGCTCCTTTAGATCCTTTACTTCATTGATCGCATGCTCGAACCAGCCGGCACCGGCGGCGCCTGTTACGCCACAAACCATGGCGTGGATATTGTGGCGCCGATAGAGGTCCTCATAAAGTTTTTGACCATCGTGCTGGCGAAACCAAGCGAGGTAAGACGCAATGTCGGGACCGAAGGGCACCGAGCCAAATAGCTCAAATGCTGGCGATTTGCTGCCCCAAAATTGTGAGCTTGCGAGGGCGGTATCCACAGTTCCGGATGCCACCGCCTCAAATAAGTCGAGCGCTGGTACAAGCGCGCCCGGCTCGTGGAAGTCGATGGTGATATTGCCATTGCTGATTTTCTTAAGCCGATCAATCATGGTTGGGCCAAGGCTGCCACTGAACGGCATTTCGCTTGGATAAGCGCTCGCCAATTGCCAGGAGACCGGTTTGCCAATTTGGCCCTTCGTCAAAGCCGCTGCCGACTGGCCGTTACGGGCAGGCGTATTGGAACCTGGCGCTGTTACCGCCAGAACAACACCTATAACCAAGCCAATAACCAAGCCGCCGATAAAACCGCGCATTTAACTCCCCGTGATAGCACAATTAATATTTTTATTTTTTTAGCATATTTTGTTTTTTGAGATATTGATACAAATGTCTGCCTGCGACAACCTGCCCGTCATTGTTTAAATGAGTATCCAGCGGAATAAATAAGTCTCGCTTTGCCGACATGAGGGCCGGCAGTATATCAAAATGCCGCAATCCGTTAGCGCGCATCATACCCGATATTTTTTTCTGCAAAGCCGTTTCGCCAATCAAATCCGATCCGGTTTTGACACCCAATCTGTCAAAGTATTTCTGATCTGCAGCCGAGACCTGAAGACGAATAGGAATGGTGATAAAGACGATTGGGATGCCGCGCTTTTTGGCAAACTCATCCAGGCGCTTGAGCATAATAAACAGCGCATCAACATGAGCGCCAGCGGAACTCGCTGGATTTTGCAATATCAAATCTCGATAGCGGTTCGGCTGGATCAAGCCATTGACCAAATCCCACGGATTGATCGCATCGCTTTCGGCTAATTTAATTATTTCAGCATCGGTTTTCTTGAGGCGTGCGGCCAGAGTTTGGTCGGAAATATGATATTTCTTCTGTGTTATCGCCAATGCATGGTGGTATTGGCCGCTGCGCAGCGCCGGGATATAGCCTTTTAGAAGCCGGAAACTATAGTTCAGCAATCTAGAGCGTTTTTTGATCCCTTCTTTCAATCCGATATCAAAACCTACGCCAACTTTATTTAGTGGCGGCAGCACCTTGGAGGGTATGTCATTACCAAGATAAAGCCCGACCGTTATCAAATCGGGTTTGAGGACATCAATATATTGCCGGGCAACACCTTCATAAAAACCTAAGTCGACCCCGGGTCGGCTAAGATTTACAACTTCAACGGCTTGGCTGGCCTGATTGGCCATTTTTTCCATAACCCTGAGATAATTTTTTCCCTGGCCATCGCGATAAATCGTATAGGAATCGCCGAGGCCTAATATTCGTAAAGTCCCCGTGGACTTCTTAGGCGTTTGGCGCACGCGCTCCGCAACCGATTTGACGCTCGCCCAGCCCAGCCGGTCGCTGAGCGGGGAGGCTCTAAATATCCATTCCATTGCAGCGAAACAAAGAACCAGGACGACGACCATCAAAGTCCAATTAATCAGGCGCTGGCGCGTTACCATATTCATCGGTGCAATAAGCCCGAACTTGTTAACGGGGTCAATGCTGGCGGCGGGTGAAGGTCTGGTTGCCAAGGCGCTTTATCCGCGCCTATAATTAGTTGTTTTCAATAGACCTATTGAAGAACGAAAGAGATCCAAGTCAGAGAGTGGAGGATTATTTGAGCAATTACCCCGTAAATGAACCAATCCGTTTAACGCTTGAAAATCAGCCAAGTCAGGAAGGCCGTTTTGCTGATATTGGTGATGCCCATCGCGAAGACGATGAGATCTGCGGATTTGATATTCTCGAAAATTTTGAACGCTTTAATCAGGCCAATGATATCTACACGCGGGGTCAATGGGATTCCCGGATACGGTCGGAGAAGGTCCTCAATTGGTTTAAGGGCATGTTTACGCCGGGTATCGGTGTGAAAAAAAGCGAAGGCTATTCGGCGCGCGATTTTGCCTTGAAGAATGCCGGCTGGATGGCGACAAATCTAATAATTCAGCGCAATCGCCGCGCTGATAGAACGGACGGTTTCCTTGACTACATCCAGGAATTTTGCCCGCCTGCTGAACAAAAAATGGAAATCGACTCCATCGAGCAGATGACAGCAGAGGTTAAACATGCCTGCCGTACATTTGGCGCCAGTGATGTCGGTATTACGGCTTATGATCCACGCTGGCATTATACCAAGAATTTCTCCGCTAAAACTTTGGCGGAGAAAGATTACGGCATCCCAGAAGATTTGCCGAACGTGATTGTCGTGTTGACCGAGATGGACCATGACGCCATTCGCACTTACCCCTCGGCGACCGCTGGTTTTGCGACCGGCAGTGGATATTCGCATGATTGTGCGATGACATTGTCGATCGCCACCTATATTCAAAATATGGGCTACCGCGCCGTTGCGACAGTAAATGATACGTCACAAGGCATTCCCTACGCCATTCAAGCTGGATTGGGTGAATATGGCCGGAGCGGTTTGTTGATCCATCCCGAGTTTGGCCCCCGCATGCGGATTGGCCGCATCCATACGGACCTACCGATGAACCACGACAAGCCAATCAGTTTTGGCGTAAAAGAATTTTGCGAGGTGTGCCGTCGCTGTTCGGATGGCTGCCCGCCAAGCGCAATCCCGGACGGTCCGCCGCAAGAAGAGATCATCAACCAATCGAATATTGTCGGTATTCGAAAATGGACGGTTGATGCTGAGAAATGTTTTCAGTTTTGGGTTAATCAGGGAACTGAATGCGGTGTCTGTATGCGTGATTGTCCTTATAACAAAGACCCTGCCAGCCGCCTCGTTCAATTCTATCACAAATTCTGGTTAAAACTGGCGGCATCCCCCTTTAGGAAACTGGCCTTATGGTTGGATATCAAACTCGGCTTTGGCGGCAGGTTACGGCCCAATGATTACTGGGCAAGTAAACTGCGCAAATAATATAAAGCAGGGGGAGGGGGCGATGGATAAGCGTACACTTGGCCAGGTTTTAAAAAACAATATCACTCATCACGGCACGAGATTGGCGGTCATTGAGACAGGCGCCAGCTGGACTTATCAGGAATTTGGTGCCCGAGTTACTAGATTGGCGGCACATCTGAATGATCTTGGACTGGTTCAAGGAGACCGTTTCGCGGTTTATGCCAAGAATGGGAGTGCCTATGAGGAACTGCGCTGGGCGGGCTTTATTAGTGGCATTGTTCCGGTTGCGGTCAATTGGCGCTTGGCACCGCCAGAGATCGAGCATGTGCTGAAAGACTCGGGCTCAGAGATAATCTTTATCGAAGAAGAGTTTAAAGCTGTTTTTGAAGCCCGCCAACTCAGCCAATGGCAAGAAGGCTTGCACCAAATCGGCTCAGAATTGGACGGCCATATTGATCGCGCCACGCCCATTGAAATGGCTGAAATCGATCCCGACGCTGATGCGATGCTGTTTTATACCGGTGGGACAACCGGGCGCAGCAAGGGTGTGCGGCTGAGCCATTGGAACATTGTTTCCTGTGGCATGGCATTTGGTCTCACAGTTGGCGCGCGGTCTGACGATGTCTATCTCCATGTCGCGCCGATGTTCCATTCGGCAGATTTACTTGCGACTGCTTGGTTTCTCAATGGAGCCGCGCATTGTTATATGCCGGCCTTCTCGCCGGCTGGATTTTTACAAACGATCGCCGAGCATCGGGTGAGCGCGACGGTGACAGTCCCGGCGATGCTTATGGCTGTGGTCGGCGGATTGGATATGTCGGAGTTCGATGTCTCTTCACTGCGGACACTTATTTACGGTGCCTCGCCAATGGCTTTTGAATGGACCGAGCGGGTGGCCAATGCGTTTCCAGAGGCGAATTTCCTGAATTGCTATGGACTGACGGAAACGGCACCGGATTTAACGATTTTCGGCGCAGAGGAGTTTCGTGGCGCCATTGAGAGTGGTGACCGGGAAGGGACGGTGACTTCGGTCGGCAAGCCCAATGTGTTGGTTGATTTGCGGGTTATGGGCGCAGACGGCAAAGAAGTTGCCCCGGGAGAAGTTGGTGAGCTTTGGGCACGCGGCCCGAATATCATGACAGGTTACCTCAATTTACCTGACGAAACAGAGGGTGCGATAAGTGATGGTTGGTTGCATACCGGTGATATGGCGCGGATTGATTCTGAGGGCTATGTCTATTTACTGGATCGATTAAAGGATTTGGTGATTACCGGCGGTGAAAATGTGTACTCATCTGAAGTCGAAGCGGCCCTCCATCGCCATCCTTTGGTAAGTGAAGCCGCTGTCATCGGACTGCCCGATGATCGTCTCGGCGAAGCTTTGTTCGGCGTTGTTGTTCTAAAACCGGAAAGTGACGTTTTTGAAGACGACCTCATCGCTCATTGCCGGGATCTCATCGGCGGCTACAAAATCCCCCGGCGCTATGCTTTTGTCGACGCCCTACCCAAAAGCGCCCTCGGTAAAGTTCTGAAAGCAGATTTGAGAAGCGCCTATTCCTAGATTTCCCCCCGCGTGCAATTAATTTGTCTTGCGAGAGGGAATTTGCTAATTGTTCTCAAAACAAAAATCAAATTCACTCATAATATGCTCACCCTGGGGGATAAGACGATTAACGGCGATAAATTATGTAGCCTTGCGGATGCGATCCGTGATTTGGTGCCGGATGGCTCCAGCATTGTGCTCGGGGCGGCGCTTGAAAACGCGATCCCTTTTGCCGCCACGCATGAGCTGATCCGCCAAGGCAAACGCAATCTTAATATGATCGCACCAATTTCCGATATCTCAACCGATATGATGATTGGTGCGGGCTGCGTCACTGAGGTTACAGGTGCCTGGGTTGGCAATGTCTCCGGCGGCATGGGGCACAATTTCAGACGCGCGACCGAAAAAGGTGAGCCGCATCAGATTAAGGTCCACGACTATTCCAATTTCTCGATCGGCATGGCCTTCTTTGCAGGCGCTTATGGCCTGCCTTATGTGCCGCTAAAATCAATCCTGGGCTCTGATATTATTAAATCCAACCCGCGGATCAAAATGGCGAATAACCCGTTTTCAGATGGCCCAGACCCGGTTGCTTTGGTGCCAGCACTTAAACCTGATGTCGCCTTTTTGGTGGTACAGCGCGCCGACCGGTTCGGTAATTCCCATATCTGGGGCTCGACCGGCCTGACCCAGGAAGCCTCAATCGCGGCCAATCGAATTATTGTTATCGCCGATGAAGTTGTTGAGCCCGAAGTTATTTCGTCTGACCCGAGTCGGGTATTGATCCCAGGCTTCGGCGTTAATGCCGTCTGTCATATTCCGGCGGCCAATCATCCGTCGCCGCTGATCGGCAAATGGAAACGAGACAATGCCTTTTTCCATCACTACCACAAAGAAACGCGTGAGCCTGAAAACTTTCAGCGTTGGCTGAAGGAATGGGTGCTGGATTTGCCCGACCACGAAGCTTATCGCACAAAACTTGGCGGGGAACTTGAGGAGCTTCGTATTGAAGGCGAAGCTCTGTCAGCCCCTGCAAATTACGCGGTCGAATAGGGGAGAGAACCATGCACGATTATTCGACCCAGGAACTTATGATTATCGCAGCGGCTCGCCAGATCAATGACGGCGAGCGGATTTTTGTTGGCATGCGCCTGCCAATCACGGCCTATGGCGTGGCCCGATTAACCCATGCGCCAAATGCCGTTGGCCTGTTTGAAAGCGGCGTGTCTCGCTATGAGCCGGCCGAAGACATGCTCTACACAATGTGTGACGGCCCCAATCAGTTGGGTGCCGCCTGGACGACCGGGCTCATTCAAATAATGGGTTTGCTCAGCGGCGGGCGGGTTCATGCGGGCTTTGTCGGCGGTGCGGAAATCGATCGCTTCGCAAATATCAACACGTCTTACATTGGCGATTATGAAAACCCAACGACCAAGCTGCCGGGCTCCGGCGGCGCACCCGATATTGCGGCAATGGCTGAACGGCTGATTATCATCATCAATCACCAAAAACATCGGCTGGTCGAGAAGGTTGATTATATTACCTCCCCTGGATTTTTGACCGGCGGCGATGCGCGTAAAGAAGCTGGTTTACCCGGCGGTGGACCGTCAGTGGTGATCACCGACCGCGCGATCTTGCGGCCCTATGGACCTGAAAACGAGCTCCATCTCGCCTCAGTTCATCCGGGCCATACAGAAGAAGAGATCAAAGAGAACACCGGCTGGGATCTAAAAACCGTGCCCGATCTCGAGGAAACACCATCGCCCAGTAAAGAAGAACTCGATGCGCTCCATACCATTGACAAAGAGGGCTTCTGGCGGAGCTAGGGGTGTGATTTTGCTTGCTTAGCGATTGAGATAAGCAGAGTTTCCTTTCTCGGCATAATTTTATTTTAGAGTCAATTGATGGCGAGTATTCAATCTTTTGGTGGCATCGGTCGCGCCTTGTCACATCGTTATTTTCGCCGCTATTGGTACGGCATGCTGGTCGCGACGACGGGCATCTGGGCGTATCGAGTTGCGCTGGGTTGGCTGGTTTGGGAGCTGACTAAATCACCGGTATGGCTGGGCCTGGTCGCTTTCACCGAAATGGTGCCGATGGTTATCATTGGCCCGATTGCCGGTGCGTATGTTGACCGCAAAGGGGTCTTGCGGGTTGGGCGGTTGGCTCAGGCGGCCTGGGCGCTCGCCGTTGCATCGTTGGCAGCCGTGACATTGAGCGGCGAGGCGACCAAAGAAATTTTGCTAATTTTTGCTGTATTACAGGGCTGTATCACGGGTGTAAGTAATCCGGCACATCTGTCTCTGGTAGCGAAATTGGTGCCGCCCGCAGATTTATCGCCAGCGATCGCCCTACAATCGGGCACCGTTCAAAGTGGTCGCTTTATCGGTCCTGCTTTGGCTGGGTTGATACTCCAGCACTATGATACCGGCTTGGAGCCCCAGCATTACAGCACAGGTCTAGTATTCGCTCTCGTTGCCATCGGCCTAATATTCTTCACCATTATTTTATTTACGCTCAGAACCATTGAGCCTGAGAAGCTGAGCAGCTCAGCCAAAAGTCTGACCGGGGATTTTGCGGATGGACTTCGCTACGCTGTCGGAAATTTCCCCATCCGGACGCTGATTGTTTACACCGCGATTACATCGCTGTTGCTCCGCCCAGCGATCGAGCTGATGCCAGGATTTGCCGATGTTGTGTTTGGCCGGGGTGCTGATGGTTTGGCGTGGTTGCTGGCCATTTTCGGTATCGGCTCACTCGCCTCGGCACTATGGATCGCCATGCGCGGCGAAACCGCAGGATTGTCCCGAGTGTTTTCTATAAATCTCTTCATTGGGGCAGCCTCATTAATCGCCTTTACCGCTACTGACAATTTTTGGCTCGCCATTGTCATCGTGGCTGTCTTTGGCTTTAGCTCGACCGCGGTATCAATTTGCAGCCAGACATTGATCCAGCATTTGGTGGCTGGCCATATGCGGGCCCGCGTGATGGGATTGCTGGGCGTTACTTTCAGGGGTGTCCCGGCTTTAGGCGCGCTTATTCAAGGCTGGGCAGCTTCGTTGTTTGGCATTAGCGTCGCTGTTGGCGTTGGGGCGGGGTTATGTTTGATCGTCTGGCTGGCTTTCGCCAATATACTACGGCTTCACAACCGATCCGGCGAAATGGAACGTCCGGAAAAAAATGAAAACACTAACCAGACTAGCTGATTATTTCATATTTCTCCGGCTCACCAAGTTGTTCGGCAAGCTCGTTAATTTCCCTTTTTAGCTCAATCATTTTGAGCTCTCTGCCGACCGCGACATGATTAAAGACCTCTAATTCCTTCATCTGGTCTTTGAGGTTTTCCTCTGATTTTTTACGCTCGGTGATGTCATTATAGGTTCGCACATAGCCGCCATCGGCCAAAGCAATATGAGCAATTTCGATGGTGCGGCCATCTGGCAGCGGGCGCTCCCATTGTCCAACGACATTTTCATCTAAAAGCCTGATGGATTCTTCAATCGAGCTTTCATCGGCACCGATCGATTTAAGATAGGATCTTGTGTAATCCGCAAAGCTTGCGTGATTCTCGACCGCCTGGCTAAACATTTCCTCAAATAATTTATTGTGAACAACAATTTTTCCGTGGGCGTCTGCCATAACAATCCCATGATCAACATTCTCTAGGGTAGCCTCGATAATTTCCCGTTGTCTGGCTTGATTGGTCTCAGCCCGTCGCCTGGCGGTGATGTCGGTATAGGTGGAAACCTGTCCGCCGGACTCAACGGGAACGATGCGAATTTCAATGATAGTTCCATCTGGACGGGTTCGCTCAAGTTGGCGCGTAGTAAAATGGCGCTCAGGATTGGCTAACTCCTGGACAGTTTCTTCAACATCGACATCTCCATAAAATCCACTTTGGACATTGCAGCGAAAGAAGTCTTCCATCGTATTTCCGACATCGAAACTATCTGGTAGTTCGAAGAGTTTCTTGAAGTTTGAGTTGAGCGCAATAAAAACGAGATCACTATCGACCATGGATATCCCCTGATCCATATGCTCCAGGCTCGATTCTAATATTTCATTTTGATATTTCAGGTTATCGCGAATTTCCTTTAAGGCCAGCTGATTTTGCACCCGCGCTGTCAGCACCGGGGGAGATATAGGCTTGGCGATATAATCTACGGCTCCGAGACTAAAGCCTTTTTCCTCATCTTCTTGATTTGTGCGACCGGTTAGGAAGATGACCGGCGTATCCTTCGTATTTGGTTTTCGTTTAAGTTGTTGGATAATGTCATAGCCATTTAAATCCGGCATAATCACATCCAATAATATGAGATCGAACTCTTGGCCTTGGTCGATGAGTTCCAATGCTTCTCTACCCGAGAGGGCGGATGAAATGTCAGAACTATCCCCTAAAACTAAAGATATAATTTCATGGGTGATTTTTTCATCATCTATAGCAAGAATGCGTTTCTTCATACGGAATACAAATCTTCTGCTTATATTTTACTGCGGGGCTTAAGAGAGTAATTTAGTATGCTCGGCTAATAAGCCCGATGAATACAGAAATCAATAGCGTCAATGAGTGCCGCTTTTTCCGGACCATTTTCAAAAATACCCATAGCGTCTCGGGCAATCGCACCGTAGTGGCGGGCGCGTTCCACAGTGTCTTCAAGCGCACCGTGTTTGGTCATCAACTCAATTGCATGGTCGAGATCGCCGTCTTTTTGATCAAGGTCTTCCAGCGTACGGCGCCAGAAAACACGCTCTTCGTCATCGCCTCGGCGAAACGCCAAGATGACGGGGAGGGTAATCTTACCCTCTTTAAAATCATCACCGACGGCTTTGCCGAGCTCAGCCTGCTTGGCGGAGTAGTCCAGCATGTCATCGATCAGCTGGAAAGTAATGCCGAGATTCATACCAAATGTTTCAAGCGCATCTTCTTCGACTTTAGGACGGTCGGCGACCAAGGCGCCGATGCGGCAGGCAGCAGAAAATAGCTGCGCCGTCTTTGAGCGGATAACCTCAAGATATTGGGTTTCGCCGGTCTCGGTGTCATTGGTTGTCGTGAGCTGTAGAACTTCACCCTCGGCAATCACGGAAGAAGCTTTCGACAGTACCGCCAGCACTTCAAGAGAGCCGTCTGCGACCATGAGTTCAAAGGCGCGCGAGAATAGGAAGTCGCCGACCAGAACGCTGGCTTGATTGCCCCAAACTGCATTGGCAGATTCCAGGCCACGGCGAAGTGAGCTTTCATCAACGACATCATCATGGAGCAAGGTCGCGGTGTGGATAAACTCAACACAGGCTGAAAGACCTTTGTGGCGTTCACCCTCATAGCCGCACATGCGGGCAGAAGCCAAAGTCATCATCGGTCGCAAGCGTTTGCCGCCAGCCGAGACCAGATGTCCAGCCAGTTGAGGGATGAGAGCCACCGGGCTGTGCATTGCATGAACGATCAGCGAGTTAACATCTTTGATGTCATCGGCAGTGAGATTAATCAGCGGCTCCAGCGACGGGCTTTGACGCTCTGAACCGCTTTCTAAATTTACAACTACTCCCAAGGGCTTGCTTTCCTATGGCCAAAAGATATTGATATTAAAGCTTTTATTTTCTGGGCCAGCATAGGTTGCTAACTCCCCCCTGGTCAAGACCGCTTGAGCCGGACAGAATAGTGGAAAATACAGATATCCTGCCTTTCTAGGTAACAATTTGATGAGTGTGAGATGATAGAACTCCTGCGGACAAACGATCCGGTCTTAATATCATGGCTTAGTGCGGTGTTGGGAGAAGCTGAAATTGAAATAATCGTCTTCGATGCGCATACCAGTATTCTTGAAGGCAGCGCCAATGCGATACGCCGACGGGTCATGGTCATTGATGATGATTTTGATGAGGCCAAGCGCCTTTTCGAAGAGGCGGTGGCGGAGCTGGATGGCAATGTGGGGGCCTATGAATTCCCCGAATAGGGATTACCAACTGCTGGGCGGTCGCCTTGATATGCGCTCGGCAGAAAGTGGTTACCGGGCGGCGATTGATCCAGTGTTACTGGCAGCTTCCGTACCGGCTGTGCCTGGCGAGCGCGTATTAGATGTCGGCTGCGGCACTGGAGCGGCGGCGCTTTGTCTGGCGACGCGTGTCCCAGAGCTGCATGTCGTCGGCATCGATATTCAATCGCCGCTGATAGAATTGGCAACAGAGATAGCTGATCAGAATGGCCTATTGGACCGGGTTTCTTTTGAAACTCAAAATATCCTAAACTCGGCCCCTCAGTGTTTGCCCAATAGTTTCGAGCACGTCATGGCCAATCCGCCGCATCACAAAAAGGGCAGTGGCAACCCGTCCCCCGATCCCCTAAAAGCGGCGGCCAATGTTGAAGGTGACGCGGCGCTTAGCGATTGGGTGGCTTTTTGTTTTAGCGTAGTGAAAAACGGCGGCTTGGTCACGTTTGTGCATCGCATGGACCGGAGAGACGAATTGGTTGCATTAATGGAGCCGGGCGGGGCTGTAAAGGTGCTGCCGCTCTGGCCAAAGGTTCAAGGCGAAGGTGCTAAACGGGTATTGGTTCAAGCGATCAAGGGCAAGCACAGCGAAACTGAAACGCGTGATGGTTTGGTGCTGCACTCAGGTGAGGACGGCTACACGCCGGAGGCGCACGCGGTTTTGCGCGAAGCGGGACGGCTAATAATCTAAGCGCCCTTGCGGGCAGGTCATTGCCGTCCTACCTTAGTTTGATGATTAGAAAATATTTAGAAAAATGGCGCGTGCCGGGATTTCGTAATCCTAAGCCGGTTGTCGCCGTCGTGCGCTTGTCAGGCATCATCGCAGATCGTTCTGGCTTGGGTCGCTCAGGCCTGTCATCTACTGGCCTCGTTACAGTTCTGGAAAGCGCTTTCGACATGCCGCATTTGAAAGCCGTGGCGCTTGCTATTAATTCGCCTGGCGGCTCGCCGGTTCAATCTTCGCTGATCGGCAAGCGGATCAGAGCCTTGGCCGAAGAAAAAGAAATTCCGGTATTTGCCTTTGCCGAGGATGTCGCAGCTTCGGGCGGCTATTGGCTGGCCTGCGCCGCAGATGAAATTTATGCCGATGAGTCATCAATCATTGGTTCCATCGGTGTTATTTCTGCCGGCTTTGGATTTCAAAATGCGATTAAGAAAATAGGCGTTGAGCGCCGCGTTCATACTGCCGGTGAAATGAAATCGACCCTCGACCCGTTTTTGCGCGAAAAGCCAGAAGATGTGGAACGCCTGATTGAGCTGCAACAAGATGTCCATGACGCTTTCACGGAGATGGTGCGCGACCGCCGTAAAGATAAATTGAAGGCGCCGGATGAGGAGCTGTTCACCGGTGCCTTTTGGACGGGGCGCCGGGCTTTGGAGATGGGCTTGGTTGACGGCTTAGGCGAGCTTACCGAGGTTATGCAAGAACGCTATGGCGATAAGGTTGTGTTTCGCCCGGTTGAGCAACACCAAGGCTGGCTCAAGAACAAACTTGGCTTTGGTGCCGGAGCCAAAAGCTGGTCTGCTCCTCGTGGCAATATTTCCTCGATCGTTGACGATGTTCTTGTCGCCATTGAAGATCGCGGGTTATGGAATAAGTTTGGCCTCTAAAGCGCCTGATTTAAAACGGTTGACCTGATCAGCCTTCTCCCTCTACAACCAAATCATGCTTGGATTTAGTTTACCGAAATTAATTGTACTCGCCCTGATCATCGCGGCGATTTGGTACGGTTTTAAATTTTTTAACCGGGCCCAATCCACCTCTAAATCAGAGGTGCCGGGCGATGACACGGATTCCGTCATTCCAGATGCCGTCGATATGGTCGCGTGTGAAATCTGCGGCGATTTTGTCCCGGCGAAAGGCACGACGTCGTGCGGCAAAGAAGGTTGCCCTTATCCGGGCTAGAGCGAGACATGCCGAACGTCATCAACATGCACCACGTAGCATTGGCGACCGCAGATCTTCCGAGCACCCTCACTTTTTACACTGATATCGTCGGCTTGAAAAAAGGCCCAACGCCGTCTTCTAGCGGCCCGCTGCAATGGATGTATGCCAGCGATAACCCGGTACTGCACATCTTCCAGCCAAACAGTGGCCGCGATGATCCAGTCACGGGTGTCTACGGCGTGGCGCATGTCGCCCTGCAAGTGGCCGATTTCGACGCCGCTAAGGCGCGTTTGGAAAAGCACAACATTAGCTATGAGACAAACATCATGGAATCCAGAAATGCCCGCCAGCTTTTTTTCGACGGGCCGGATGGCGTGCGGGTTGAGTTGATTGAATTTGGGAAAGTTCACGATTAGAAGTTTTCCTCGTCTGCTTTTGACCCAAAGCGGACTCTTTTAGCTCAGGCGTAAAATGTCCGCTAATGACCCAAAGCGGACATTTGGATTTTCTACTTTAGTCTTTTGGCGCAACACTCCGATAGAACATAACGAGCCTCAACTGCGGAACGCAGAGAGGTTGAAACGAACTCGAACTTTCACGGCCAATTCGATCCCGCCGAATGCAGTAACGAATACGTCACCGCAGACTATGCTTACGTCTAATCCAATCTAGCTCTAAGCGGCGGCGGTACAGTCGACTTCGATCAGATATTCTTCAAAGGCCAGCCCAGCAACGATGACGAGGGTGTGCGCGGGCTTATGATCCCCAAGAATTTCTTTTCTAATCTCGCGCATGGCTGCCAGGTTATTCCGATCCGTTATATATGTCGTCATTTTTACAATATTTGTCAGGTTCATGCCGGCATCGTCCAATACCGCTTTAATATTGATATAGGTTTGGCGAATTTGACCTTCGAAATCCGGTAACAGGTCTCCGTCGGGGAGCGTGCGACCAACTTGGCCTGACATAAATATAAGATCGGAGCCGGCTTTGACCTCCGCGCCATGGCTATAAGGAATGGGCCGGGTTGAGACATTCTGTGGATTGTAAAATCGTATTGGCATATTAGACCTTTCGTTCTGAATGATGGTTTTTAATCTGAAAATGTACTCGAAAGAATTGGCCTGAGGAAGGTGTCGAAAAAATTAATTGATGTTGGTTACGAATAATTCTTTGAAAATTATATCGACGAAAAAGTAGATCCTGCAGAATCAATCCTGTTGTTTTACGTAGACCAGTTTTTGCTAAAGCGCTGTTATCTGTAATACCAGACCCAGGCCTAAACCATATGCCACATGCATTGTAACGCTGGCAGCAATAGGACGCGAGCCTGCCGGCGCTTTAAAGCCGCAAACACCAAAATGGAACGGCGGGTATTGGATAAACCAGGCAACCAAGAGCGTTGCGACGCCATAGGTGAAGCCGCCTAAAAATGGGTTTCCTA
>Ga0233430_1002034_pt1 | contig 24921 bp, 25 predicted proteins | sample SI_118_April2016_2_FD_179883 | JGI IMG/M metagenome (GOLD analysis project Ga0233430, IMG submission 179883) | Seawater microbial communities from Saanich Inlet, British Columbia, Canada - SI_118_April2016_150_MG | ecosystem: Environmental > Aquatic > Marine > Inlet | place: Canada: British... | reverse complement strand
GATACCGTCGTGACTGTATCGCCTGCATAGACGGGCTGCAGGAAGCGACAATCGGCATATCCCAGGTTCGCAACGGCATTGAGCGAAATATCCGGCACTGTTTTGCCGAAAACGACGTGGAAGGCGAGCAGGTCATCTACCGGTGTGGTCTTGTACCCCAGTTCTTGCGCAAAAGGTTCGGCGCAATTGACAGCAAAGCGGGAGCCAAATAACGCCAGATAGAGTGATGCGTCGCCCTGGGTGATGGTGCGCGGTGTGGCATGCCGGATTTCTTGCCCAAGGGCGAAATCTTCGAAGAAATTTCCGGTGTTTGTTTTTGTCATCAACTTTTCCCGGTTCAGGCCATATCGGCTTCAAGAGCGGCGATCGCGTTCGCCATTTCAACCTGGCGACGAGCGATTTCAACATGCAGAACTTCCACAAGTTTTCCATCAACCAGGACGACAAATTTGCCGTCTTCTTCTGCGGCCTTGAAAGCCGCGATGACTTTTTCCGCATAGGCAACATCATCGGCAGACAAGCCGAAGGCGTCGTTTGCGGCTGCCAACTGTTTTGGATGGATCAGGGTTTTGCCATCAAATCCAAGTTCCAGACCTTGCTGGCAAGAGGCCGTAAATCCTTCTTCGTCTGCAAGATCAAGATACACGCCATCCAGAACCCGCAAGCCATAAGCCCGGGCGGCCAGGATCGAGAGACTAAGCCCCGTCAGTACCGGCAAACGCATGACGGTGTGCTGCGCATGCATATCCTTCACCAGATCTGAAGTACCCATGACAAAACAGGACAGACGATCACTGGCACTTGCAATCTCTTCGGCGTGCAACATGCCCATCGGTGTTTCCATCATGCACCAGATCGTTTGATCCGCCGGTGAGCCCGCATCTGTCATAAGCGTCTCCACGGATTTCACCATCTCGGCACTTTCCACCTTCGGGACCAGAACGGCACTGGCGCCTGATTTGGCAATCGCGGCGATGTCGTCGGCACCCCAAGGGGTATCCAGGCCATTACAACGAATGACAATGTGGCGTTGTCCATAGAGGCCGGAGGCAGCAGCCTCGCAGACCTGCTTGCGGGCAACTTCCTTGGCATCTGGTGAAACGGCGTCTTCCAGATCGAAGATTAAACAATCAGCGGCGAGGTTTTGTGCTTTTTCCAGCGCTCGTGCATTCGAGCCTGGCATATAGAGTACACTGCGAAGGGGGTGGGATGTGGTCATAAAAAGTCTCCGAAGGGGGTGTTCGGGTGAGAACTGATGCGATGCTGCATTGCAGCACGTAAATTTCAGCGCGCACCCTACCAAGGTATCGCCTGGCATGGCAAGCTGGCCCGGAAAATTGCTAATAATACCCTTCCTAATCGCGTATACGGATAATTTTCAGGATTAAACGTGAACATACTTTCCATTCAGAGCCAGGTTGCCTACGGGCATGTCGGCAACGCTGCGGCCGTCTTTGCGCTACAGCGTCTTGGTCACGAAGTCTGGCCAATTCCAACCGTAGAGTTCTCAAACCATCCTGCGCACGGTGGCTTTAGGGGACGCGTTAACGATGCTGATATGATCAATGGGTTGGTGGATGGATTGTTGGAGCAAGGGTTTCTGCCCGAATGTAACGCCGTTCTCAGTGGCTATATGGGTAGTCCCGCCAACGGTGCCGCCAGCCTGGCGGCAGTAGAGACAGTGAGGGGAGAAAACCCGGACGCGCTTTATGTTTGCGACCCGGTTTTTGGCCACGCAGGCCGGGGGATTTTTGTGGCCGAAGGTTTGCCTGAATTCTTCCGTGACAACGCCGTGCCAAAAGCAGATATCCTGACACCTAATCAGTTTGAACTGGAATGGCTGACGGATTGCGAGATATCAAGCTTGCAGGATGCACTGCAAGCTTGCCAGAAACTCAGGAATCAAGGGCCGCATACAATTGTATGTACTTCGCTATGCCGAAATGAAACCGGGCCTGATAGCGTTGAAACCTTGCTGGTCAACAACGATGGCGCCTGGCTTGCGCAAAACAAACGACTGTCGGGGGAACTGTTCGGTGCGGGAGATCTTTTTTCGGCCCTCTATCTGGGACATTTTCTTGTGGAAAACGATCCAGTGCAGGCTTTGTCGAAGGCTGTATCCGGGACCTGGGCTGTCTTGCAGTTGACAGCTGATCGCGGCGGCGGCGAACTGGCGCTGATTGCAGCGCAAGATTTGATGGTTGACCCAGCCGATATTCTCACCGTAGCACAGGTTCAATAATCGCGGTTTACTGGGTCATCCAGCTGCGGAAGATTGCCAGTGCCTTGTCTGGATGCTCATCAACGACTTCACCAATCCGTTTTACGGTATTCGTGCCGATGCGCGCCGAAAAACCCGGAATTCGCTCGCCAGCACTATCCGAAGTCATGGCTTGAATATCAGTTTTGTCCATTGCTCGACCAGGGTTGGCTTTGGGCGGCAATGATGTCGCCAGATTGTCTTTAGGGGCGCACAACGGTTCCGCTGGCGCTGGCTCACCACGTAACCGGGCGAGATAGGCCAGTCGCTTGTCTTCCTTTGAAGTTGGATCAGACATCGCGTTCTCCTTGCAAGAAGCGCTATGATTGGCAGACAAAAATGAACATAACGTTAGCAGAAATATTATCCAGGAATTTTTGTGACACAAATATTATCAGATAAAAAAATGATGGCTGGCATCGGCAAAGCGCAGCGGCAAGTGGTATTCCGAAAGTCCAATTCAAAGGGATTACGCCAACTGATCGGACATCTTGCAGCACTTGGACTGCTTGGAGTCTATGTGTTCCACGAGCTACCTGCCTGGCCATTGGTGCTGGTTCCCTACGGCGTCATTCTTGTTTTCTCGTTTATGCCATTGCATGAAACCATTCACCTGACAGCATTTCGCACGATCTGGCTGAACAAGATCGTGGCATTTGTATGTGGGCTGGTTGTCGTTATACCACCTGTTTGGTTCCGCCATTTTCATTTTGACCACCACCGCTTTACGAGTGACCCGAAGCGTGATCCTGAACTGGTCACGCCCAAGCCTGTCACCAGGTTCGGATATCTATGGCATCTGACAGGCCTTGCCGTCTGGAAATCCCTGGTGACGACTCTGGTAAGAAACGCATTTGGAAAATGTCAGGACTCGTTTGTGCCCGCGAAGGCTCAGGAATTTGTTAAACGTGAATCACAAGTGTTTTGCCTTATCTATTTGACGCTGATTGCGGGATCTTTCTATTTGCAGAGAGCAGAACTCTTTTGGCTGTGGTTCTTGCCAGCGGTGATTGGTCAGCCATTTCTGCGGGCTTACTTGTTGGGCGAACATATGCTTTGTGAACAAAGTCCGGATATGTTGAAAAACAGCCGCACCCTGCAAAGCAATCCGGTCATACGATTTTTTGCCTGGAACATGCCTTTTCATGTTGAACACCATTTGATGCCCGCTGTTCCCTTCCATCGCCTTCCCGACCTGCACGCGCTGACAAGACCTCATCTCATGACTTTCGACAGGGGATACGCAGATGTTCACAGGCAAATCTGGCAATCGCTGAAACAAGAAGGGGGCGCCAGTAACGCATCCCCTCGGTAAACAATGTCGCTAATGCGAATCCGGTTAAACCCGAACAGCACTGCAGATCAGGCAGCTTTGCTGAGATGCCTGTTGATCAGTACTTCAGCGATTTGCACTGTGTTCAGCGCGGCACCCTTGCGCAAGTTGTCAGATACGACCCACATGTTCAGGCCGTTATCTACAGTGGCGTCGTCACGCACACGACTGACATATGTGGCATATTCACCCACGGCTTCTACCGGGGTGATGTAGCCATCTTCTTCCGGGTTGTCATACAGGAAGACGCCCGGAGCTGTTCGCAGGATTTCACGGGCCTGGACAGCACTCAGTTCGCGTTCCATTTCAATGTTGATGGCTTCGGAATGGCTGACAAAAACCGGAACGCGGACACAAGTCACAGAGGTCTTGATCTTTGGACCAAGAATCTTTTTGGTCTCAACAACCATTTTCCACTCTTCTTCGGTCGTGCCGTCTTCCATGAAATCACCAATGTGCGGGATGACATTGAATGCTATTTGTTTTGGAAACTTGGTTGGCTCCGGCGCCTGGTTCACAAAGATACCCTTGGTCTGGGTGAACAACTCGTCCATGGCTTCGTTGCCGGCACCCGATACTGACTGATAGGTCGACACGACGATCCGTTTGATACCGGCGGCATCATGCAAAGGCTTCAACGCGACAACCATCTGAATCGTCGAACAGTTGGGGTTGGCAATGATGTTCTTCTTGTTGTAGCCATCAATGGCATCGGCATTCACTTCCGGTACGATCAAAGGTACATCCGGGTCCATGCGGAAATGCGAAGTGTTATCGATGACAACACATCCTGCCTTGGCAGCACGCGGGGCATGTACAGCAGAAACGCTACCGCCTGGTGAAAACAGGCCAATGTCGATTCCCTTGAAATCAAAGCTTTCCAGGTCTTGAACCTTCAGAACATCCTTGTCACCGAATGAAACTTCACGCCCGATAGACCGGTGCGAGGCCAGGGCCACAACTTCATCAACCGGAAACTCGCGTTCCGCCAGGATATTCAACAATTCACGGCCCACATTTCCTGTGGCGCCGACAACAGCAACCTTGTAACCCATTTTCTTTCTTTCCGTGTTATGGCCCCGGGTATTCCCCTGGGCCATCAATTACGAAAAAGGCCCGCGGGTAAATCCGCAGGCCTTTTCGTTAGTCGTGACGAAGAGGCCCGCGTTAAACGGTGGTCTTTTTCGTCTTGGTTTTGGTTTCGAACGAGAACACAGATATCCCGTCACCAGCAGCTGCCGATGCGTTCAGGGATATGTTCAAGTCAAAATTCACAATCATTTCCTCGTTCGGGGCGGATTCATACACGCTCAGTCGTATCCAGGCAAGCCCGAATACTAGCGTGTCAGTTTCTCCAGCTCGCGGATGATGGTTTCGCCCATGACTTTCGTCGAAACTTTGGCTTTGCCTGGTGACATGATATCTGCAGTGCGGATACCGCCGGCGAGGACGTTGTTGACGGCCGTTTCAACCAGGTCGGCTTCGTCGCCCAGATCGAAAGAATAACGCAACATCATTGCGTAGCTCAGGACGCAGGCCAGTGGATTGGCGAGGCCCTGGCCGGTGATGTCGGGGGCACTGCCGTGTACGGGCTCGTACAGGGCCTTGCGGCGGCCTGTGACGTCGGTGGCACCCAGAGATGCGCTTGGCAGCATACCCAGCGAGCCGGTCAGCATGGCGGCTTCGTCGGAGAGCATATCGCCAAAAAGATTATCGGTGACAATGACGTCGAACTGTTTTGGATTACGGACAAGCTGCATGGCGCAGTTGTCGGCATACATGTGGTTCAGTTCCACATCCTTGTATTCGGCTTCGTGCAGCCTGGTGACTTCTTCGCGCCACATGACACCGGATTCCATCACGTTGGCTTTTTCTGACGATGTCACAAGGTTGTTGCGCAACTTGGCCATCTCGAAAGCCACGCGGGCGACGCGTTCGACTTCATCACTGTAGTAAACCTGTGTGTTGACGCCACGACGACGACCATCAGGCAGTTCTTCAATACCACGAGGTTCACCAAAATAAACGCCTGCTGTCAGTTCACGGATAATCAGGATGTCCAGACCTTCGACAATTTCAGGCTTCAGCGTGGACGCTTCGACCAGGGCATCAAAGACAATGGCCGGACGCAGGTTCGCGTACAAATCCATTTCCTTGCGCAGACGCAAAAGACCGCGTTCAGGCTTCAGGGAAAAATCAAGATTATCCCATTGTGGACCACCCACAGCACCGAGCAGAACGGCGTCTGCTTCCTGGGCTTTGTCCATGGTCTCATCGGCCAGGGCCACACCATGTTTTTCGTATGCACAACCGCCAACCAGGTCTTCATCGACCTCAAAGCCGACGCCGCGCTGGTTACCCATCCAGTCCATCACACGACGGACTTCGGTCATTACTTCCGGGCCGATACCGTCACCGGGCAGGATCAAAACATTTTTATTCGAAGCCATTGGGTCTTACCTGATAAGTAGAAGTTTGAAATTTAAAGCCAGGGCTGCGACTGGGCGCGCTTTGCTTCGAAATCTGTAATTTTGTTTTCTTTTTCCATCGTCAGCCCGATGTCGTCCAGGCCGTTGATCAAGCAATGCTTGCGGAATTGGTCAACGTCGAAACTGATTGTACCACCATCGGGACCAGTGATTTCCTGGGCTTCCAGGTCTACGGTCAAAACAGCGTTCGATCCACGACCGGCGTCATCCATCAGTTTTTCCAGATCTTCCGGGGAAACCACGATGGGCAGAATGCCGTTCTTGAAGCAGTTGTTGAAAAAGATGTCGGCAAAGCTGGTGGAGATCACGCAGCGGATACCAAAGTCGTCAATAGCCCAGGGCGCATGTTCACGACTGGAGCCACAACCAAAATTATCACCAGCGACCAAAATCTTGGCGTCGCGATAGGCAGGCTGGTTCAGGACAAAGTCTTCTTTTTCGCTGCCATCTTCGTTGTAACGAAGTTCGTCCAGCAAGTATTTGCCAAGGCCTGTACGCTCAATGGTCTTCAGGTGCTGCTTGGGAATGATCAAGTCAGTATCGACATTGACCATATCCAATGGGGCGGCGACGCCACGCAATTGCGTAAATTTTTCCATTTGCTTACCCTTTAGTCCAGATCACGGATGTCAACGATGTGGCCGGCAATTGCAGCAGCAACAGCCATGGCCGGGCTCATCAAGTGCGTACGGCCACCGCGACCCTGGCGACCTTCAAAGTTTCGGTTCGACGTTGATGCACAGTGCTCGCCTGTTTCCAGACGGTCAGCGTTCATCGCCAGACACATGGAACAACCAGCTTCGCGCCACTCAAAACCGGCTTCGATGAAGATCTTGTCGAGACCTTCCTGTTCGGCCTGTTCCTTGACCAGGCCGGAACCGGGTACGATCATGGCACTGACGCGGTCGGCGACCTTGCGGCCCTTGGCAACCGCAGCAGCGGCCCGCATGTCTTCGATGCGGCCATTGGTGCAGGAACCAACAAAAGCCCGATCAATCGGAATATCGGTAATTTTAGTGCCAGCGGTCAGACCCATATATTCCAGCGAGCGCTGAATTTTGGCTTCCTTGCCCTGGGCCGCGAAATCAGCTGGATCAGGTACTGAACCACTTACAGGACCGACTTCTTCCGGGCTGGTGCCCCAGGTTACATAGGGTTCAATCTTGGTGGCGTCGACGACGACTTCGGTGTCGTAGACAGCGCCTTCGTCACTGGGCAGTGTTTTCCAGTATTCAACGGCTTGCTCATAGGCACCGGCTTTTGGTGCCATGGGGCGGCCCTTGATATAATCGTAGGTTTTTTCGTCAGGCGCGATCAGGCCGGCGCGAGCACCGCCTTCAATGGTCATGTTACAGACCGTCATACGGCCTTCCATGCTCAGATCGCGAATGGCTTCACCGGCATATTCAATGACATAACCTGTGCCGCCGGCTGTTCCGATCTGGCCAATGATAGCCAGCACCAGGTCCTTCGACTCAACGCCGGGCTGCAGCTTGCCATTAACCGTAATGCGCATGGTCTTGGGCACGGCCTGCAGCAACGTTTGAGTTGCCAGTACATGCTCAACTTCCGAAGTGCCGATGCCCATGGCGATGGAGCCAAAGGCACCATGTGTTGCAGTGTGCGAATCACCACAAACGATGGTCATGCCGGGCAGGGTAAAACCTTGTTCCGGTCCAACGATGTGTACAATGCCCTGACGGATATCATCCATCGGGTAATAAGGAATGCCAAATTCCCTGACGTTCTTTTCCAGGGTATCCAGCTGCAACTGCGCGATATCATCTTCAATCGGCAGGTGCCGGTCTTTTGTCGGCACATTGTGATCCGGCACGGCCAGAGTCTTTTCAGGCGCGCGCACTTTGCGACCGGTTTTGCGCAGACCTTCAAAAGCCTGGGGACTGGTCACTTCGTGTGTGAGATGCCGGTCGATGTAGATCAGGCAGGTGCCATCATCCTGAGTGTCGACCAAATGGGAATCCCAGATTTTCTGGAACAATGTGCGAGGCTGGGTCATGGTTCTGTCACCACCTGTCAGAAGTAAATAAACCGCAGCCCTGAGGCTGCGGTTTGTATCGTGTGTTCAGACTTATGCAGAAGCCGCGGCGGCTGCCTTGGCTGCTTTTTTGGAAGGACGTATTTCCTTCTTTTCCTTGATGCGGGCTTTTTTGCCGCGCAGTTCGCGCAGGTAATACAGCTTGGCGCGACGAACAGCACCGCGGCGTACAACTTCGATTTCAGCGATTTGTGGGGAATACAGCGGGAACACACGCTCCACACCTTCACCGTAGGAAATCTTGCGCACTGTGAATGAAGAGTTGATGCCACGGTTTTTGATGGCAATGCAAACGCCTTCATAGGCCTGCAGACGCTCACGCGTACCTTCAACAACTTTCACACTGACACGCAGAGTGTCACCAGCGCTGAATTTTGGATTGGCGCGTTTGGCTTCCAGTCTTTCAGCTTGCTCTTTTTCGATCTCTTGCAGAATATTCATCGTAACTAGTCCTTATTCGGTTTCGGCTTACGCGACGTGGCGGCCAGGTACTGGTCCCAGAGGTCGGGTCTCCGTTCTTTCGTCAACAATTCAGACTGCTCAAGCCGCCAGCCCGCGATGCGTCCATGATTGCCGGACAACAACGCCTCCGGAACCCCGAGGCCTTCCCATTCCTGAGGTCGGGTATACTGGGGATATTCCAGCAAGCCTGCCTCAAAACTTTCGTCTGCCAGACTTTCGGGGTCACCAATGACACCCGGTAACAGTCTGACAGTTGCATCAATCAGCGCCATCGCAGCCAGCTCACCGCCGGTCATTACAAAGTCGCCCAAACTGACTTCTTCTATCTCGCGCGCTTCAAGGACCCTCTCGTCGATCCCTTCAAAACGGCCACACAAAAATATTGCACCCGGCCCTGCGGCCAGCTCCCGTGCGCGCCCTTGTGTGAAAGGCTTGCCGCGCGGGCTTAAATAGATCGTCGGCAGATTTTCATCGCTGCTGACTTCTTTGGCCATATCTCTCGTGCCATCTATGGCCGGGCCCAAAACATCGGCCCGCAGCACCATTCCTGGCCCCCCGCCAAAGGGGTTATCGTCCACAGAGCGGTGTTTATCGCTTGTGAAGTCGCGAATGTCCACTGTTTCCAGCCCCCAGAGGCCATTTTCCAGGGCGCGACCCGTTAACGATACATCCAGCGACCCCGGAAACATTTCCGGAAACAATGTCATGACCCAGGCTTTCCAGCTCATCAGATCGTCCAGTTCATTGTTTTTGGCGCTTTCTTCGCTCCTTGCGTGCTTTTGTCTTCGAATTTCCGGCCTCGAGCATCTCTTCCGGGATATCGACAACAACCTTGCCCGCCTTGATGTCCACATCCGTGACCATCTCAGCGTTGAACGGCAGCAAGACATCTGTGTCTTCCGGCCGTTCGATCTCAATCACATCACCAGCCCCGAAATCATATAAGGCCTTCACAAATCCTATCGCTTCGTCGTTCTGTCCTACTACCGCCAGACCAATCAGGTCGTTGTGGTAATATTCGTTCTCGTCTGTCTCGGGCAAATCGGCCCGGGTGACATAAAGCTCGATGCCCTTCAAGGCTTCGGCAGCGTCGCGATCGTTGATGCCTTTGATGATCACGGAAGGCTGGCCTTTGATGAGGCGCATATCCGTTATCTCAAAAACACGCTGGCCCGCTTTATCGGTAAGCGAGCCATAAGCTGCGATGTCTTCTGGCGTTTCGGTGAAGGTCTTGAGACGAACTTCACCGGTCACACCCCGGGCGCCAATAATAACGCCCAGGCAAATTTGTTGCTCAGACACCGCCATTAACCTGCAAGCAAGTAACCAGCTTACTCTTCAGCAGGCTTTTCTTCTTCAGCAGCGGCTTCTTCAGCAGGCGCTGCTTCAGCGGCAGCTTCTTCAGCAGGTGCTTCCTCGGCTGGAGCTTCTTCAGCAGGCGCTGCTTCAGCGGCAGCTTCTTCAGCAGGTGCTTCCTCGGCTGGAGCTTCTTCAGCAGGTGCTGCGGCAGCGGCCTTGGCTTCTTCAGCGGCAGCAGCCTTGGCGGCTTTTTCTTCTTCAGCAGCAGCAACAGCGGCGTCGGCAGCGGCTACTTTGGCTTCTTCCTGTTCGCGCGCACGCTCCTGAGCCTTGGCTTTCGGCTTGGCTTTTTCAGGATTGTTCTTTTGCGCAGGCATTGGAATGATGTCAGCAGCGCCCAGGAAGCGGGCAACACGATCAGTTGGCACGGCGCCGTGGCCCAGCCAATGTTTGATGCGATCTTCAACCAGGGTTACCCGGTTTTCGTTGTCTTTGCCCAGCAGCGGGTTGTAGGTGCCAACTTTTTCAACGAAGCGGCCATCGCGCGGGCTGCGTACGTCGGCAATGACGATGCGGTAAAAAGGGCGTTTCTTGGTGCCACCACGGGCGAGGCGAATTTTAAGTCCCATTAGTCTAGTTCCTTGTTTCTCGGTCTGAGTGTTTGAATAAAAGTGTTTCAGTAATTCGTTTGTTTCTTCGCAAATCTTATCTTCCGGGGATCATGCCTTGCATGTTGGGCATCCCGGGCATGCCATTACGCATCAGCCCTTTTTTGCCCATCTTCCCCATCTTCTTCATCATCATGGCCATCTGTTTGTGCTGCTTCAGCAATTTGTTGACGTCCTGCACGCTGGAGCCAGAGCCCGCGGCAATGCGTCGTTTGCGTGACGCGGCGATCAATTTCGGGAACTGGCGTTCCTTTTTCGTCATGGAAGAAATGATGGCTTCCTGACGCTTGATCATTTTTTCGTCGATACCAGCAGCATCGATCTGCTTTTTCATCTTGCCGACGCCGGGCAGCATTTTCAGCATGCTTTCCATGCCGCCCATCTTGCGCATCTGTTTCAGCTGATTGGCCAGGTCCTCAAGGTCAAAAGTGCCCTTGCGGATTTTGGCTTCCAGCTTGGCGGCTTCTTCTTCGTCGATGGTATCGGCGGCTTTTTCGACCAGGCTGACGATATCGCCCATGCCCAGAATGCGCGAGGCAATCCGGTCTGGGTGGAAGACTTCAATCTCGTCCAGCTTCTCGCCGGTACCCAGCAGTTTGATGGGGCAACCGGTGACAGAACGCATGGAAAGCGCCGCACCGCCGCGGCCATCGCCATCAATCCGGGTCAGCATAATGCCGGTGACGTTAGTTCGTTCTTTAAACTGTTTGGCGACGTTGACGGCGTCCTGGCCGGTCAGACTGTCAGCAACCAACAGGGTCTCAACCGGCATCACTGTGCGGCTGATAACTTCCAGCTCCTGCATCAGCGGCTCGTCCACGTGCAAGCGACCGGCGGTATCCAGCAGCACAACATCAACGCCTTGCAAGCGGGCGGCAGTCATGGCGCGTTTGGCGATATCGGCAGGCATCTGACCCGGCACGATCGGCAGGGTCATGATGTCGGCTTGCTCACCCAGAACTTTCAACTGTTCCTGGGCCGCAGGGCGCTGTACATCCAGCGACGCCATCATGACTTTTTTCTTGTCGCGACGGGTCAACAGGCCAGCGATCTTGGCGGTCGAGGTGGTTTTACCGGAACCTTGCAGACCAACAATCATAAAGGCCGCAGGCGGCACCGCGTTCAGGTTCAGGTCAACGGTTTCAGCACCAAGTGTTTCGATCAGATGATCATTAACAATCTTGATGACCATCTGGGCCGGGGCGACGGAACGCACAACATCTGCACCAACGGCCTTTTCCTTGACCTCGTCGATGAAGGTTTTGACAACGGGCAGGGCGACATCAGCTTCCAGCAACGCCACACGAACTTCGCGCAAGGCTTCGACCACGTGGCTCTCGGACAGGGCCCCGCGTTTTTTCAGACGGTCAAAAACATCGCCCAGTCGATCTGTAAGTGACTCAAACATCGCTGCTCAATTCATCCCAAAAATGCCAACGCAAAACTCACCAGTGAGCGAATACTCGCAGACTGATGGTCACCCGTAGGCGGTGGTTCCACATCTTCCAAACAGGGAATACGCGGAAAAACAGGAGTTATCCCGGAAATCGAGGCGGAATATGCGTAAAATGTGGGGCCAAGTCAAGCTGAGTCTCGTCTTGAGGTATAGATTCATGGACAAAAGACATAGACATGGCCCGCAACAACACCATATAACGCCCTTCATGACCTATCCGTTTATCAAAATGCACGGCCTCGGCAACGATTTTGTTGTGCTGGACGCCCGCGACGGCAAACTGAACCTCAGTTTGACCCAGGCGCGGTCCATTGCTGACCGGCGTTTTGGCGTGGGCTGTGATCAGCTGATCGTGCTGGAAGCATCCGACAAGGCCGATGTCTTTATGCGCATCCGCAATCCCGACGGTGGTGAGGCCGAGGCCTGTGGCAATGCCACGCGCTGTGTGGCCTCGCAATTGATGGCGGAAACGGGTTCGGACAAGGTTGTCATTGAAACCGTCGCCGGGCTACTGGAAGCAACGGATGCCGGTAACGGACTTTATTCCGTGGATATGGGTCCGGCAAATCTTGATTGGGACCAGATTCCGTTGGCTCGTGAGATGGATACCCTGCATGTCGAGGTACGGGCAGCCCCCGCCAGCGGCCAGGTCTATGGCGATCCGGTTGCAGTGAATATGGGCAATCCGCACGCTGTGTTCTTTGTGGATGATGTGGATGCGGTCGATCTGAAAAATGTCGGACCCATTCTTGAACATGATCCGGTCTTTCCGGAACGCGCCAATATCTCCTTTGTCCATGTGACGCCTGAAGGCGCCTTGCGCATGCGCGTGTGGGAACGCACCGCTGGCATTACCCTGGCCTGTGGATCCGGGGCTTGTGCGGTATTGGTGGCAGCTGCCCGCCGTGGCCTGACCGGCCGCAGTGCGGATGTGATCCTGGATGGCGGTACTCTTAATATTGCCTGGCGCGAAGATGGCCACGTCATGATGACGGGTCCCGTGGCCACCAGCTTTGCCGGAAATCTGAGTGACGACTTGATGAACGGGACTGCTGCGTGAGCGTTTCAGACCATAACCCAACTGGCCGACCGGAGATTATTACCTTCGGCTGTCGGCTGAACACTTACGAATCCGAGGTCATGCGCCGTCACGGTGACGAACTGGACCTCGACGATACCATTATCATCAACACCTGCGCTGTCACCGCCGAAGCCGAACGCCAGGCCCGGCAAGCCATTCGCAAGGCTCGCCGTCAACGCCCTGACGCCCGCATCGTGGTCACAGGCTGTGCTGCCCAGATCAAGCCATCGGCCTGGGCCGATATGGCAGAAGTCGACCAGGTCATTGGCAACACAGAAAAGATGAGCGCCAAGGCCTTTGTCGATGATGCCCCGGCATTACAGGTCAACGACATCATGTCGGTTGAAGATACGGCCGGGCATCTGGTGGAAGGTCTGGAAGGACGCGCCCGTGCCTTTTTGCAAGTCCAGCAGGGCTGCGATCATCGTTGCACTTTTTGCATTATTCCTTTTGGCCGTGGCCCCAGTCGCAGTGTGCCGCTGGGTGTGATCGTCGATCAGGCCCGCAAGCTGGTGGCAAATGGTTACCGCGAAATCGTCCTGACCGGCGTTGATATTACCTCCTTTGGCACCGACCTGCCGGGCACGCCAAGCCTGGGCGAAATGGTGCGGCGGCTTTTGAACAGTGTGCCGGAACTGGATCGTTTGCGCATCTCTTCTATTGATGCCGTGGAAGTGGACGACGAACTTTTTGATCTGATCGCGCACGAGCCGCGCTTGATGCCGCATTTGCATCTCAGTTTGCAGGCTGGCGATGACATGATCCTGAAGCGCATGAAGCGTCGCCACAGCCGCGCCGACGCCGTTGAATTTTGCGCCCGCGTGCGTGCCGTTCGACCTGATATCGTTTTTGGTGCCGACCTGATCGCCGGTTTCCCGACCGAAACAGACGAGATGTTTGAAAATTCATTAGCCCTGATCGAGGATTGCGGCCTGACCTGGCTGCATGTCTTTCCCTATTCGATGCGCGAAGGCACGCCTGCCGCCCAAATGCCACCCGTGCCCGGACCGGTGCGTAAGGAACGTGCTGCCCAACTGCGCGCAGCTGGCGAACAAGCGGTTGAAAAATATGTCAGATCATTGGTTGGGCAAAGCTTGAAGGTCCTGGTAGAAAAATCGGATGATGATAAAACAGTTGGCCGGACCGAAGGGTTTGCAACCGTACATGTTGCGGAAACAGATTTGACATCTGGCGACATAGTGAGTGTTTTGATTACGGGCTGCGAAGGCTCTTACCTGACAGGAAAAATTGCACAGTGAGTGACGACACCGAAAAGAAGCGCGGCTGGCTTTCCAGATTGAAGGCGGGCCTGGGCAAAAGCGCTTCGGCCCTGGGCGATGGCATCAGCAACATTTTCACCAAACGCAAACTGGATACTGCGGCCCTGGAGGAACTGGAAGAGCTGTTGATCACAGCCGATATCGGCCTTGAAACAGTGACTCGTGTAACTTCGGCCCTGGCCAAGGATCGTTTTGATCAGGAAGTCACGGATGAAGAAGTGCGCGGCGTACTGGCTGAGCAGATCGCTGAAATCCTCGAACCTTTGGCCAAGCCTTTGGTTGTAGAAGGCAATGGCCAGCCGCATGTTGTGCTGGTCGTGGGTGTCAACGGGACGGGCAAAACGACAACCATCGGCAAACTGGCCCAGCAAATGGTCGGGCAGGGCAAGTCTGTCATGTTGGCGGCGGGCGATACCTTTCGTGCTGCGGCCATAGAACAACTGAAAATCTGGGGTGAACGAACCGGCGCACCTGTTGTCATGGGCAAAACCGGCGCCGATGCGGCTGGCCTTGTTTACGATGCGCTGGAACAAGCGCGGGCCGCAAAGTCTGACGTCTTGCTGGTCGACACGGCGGGGCGCTTGCAAAACAAAACCGATCTGATGGCTGAACTGGAAAAAATCGTCCGGGTCATGAAAAAGATTGATGACACCGCACCCCACAGTGTGCTTTTGGTGCTGGACGCGACAACAGGCCAGAACGCCATCAATCAGGTCGAGGTCTTCCGCAGTATCTGCAATGTCACTGGCCTGGTTATGACCAAACTGGATGGCACCGCCCGTGGTGGTGTTCTGGTTGCCATTGCCGCCAAGGCTGGCTTGCCGATCCACGCCATTGGTGTGGGCGAGGGGGCTGAAGATTTCCAGGCCTTTGAAGCCACAGCCTTTGCCCGCTCACTCGTAGGATTACCAACATGAATACTGAAGTCCAGGTTCGCAAGATGCCAACCATGGTTAAACTGGCCGTGGAAATCGGGCCACTGGCTGTCTTTTTCATTACCAATTCCAGGGCAGGTATTTTTAACGCCACCATGGGATTCATGGTTGCGATTACGGTTGCCTTAATCGTTGCCTGGATATTCGAGCGCCGAATTCCAACCCTGCCCCTGGTCACGGGGATCGTGGTGATGGTCTTTGGCGGGTTAACCCTGTGGCTGCAGGATGAGACTTTTATCAAATTAAAGCCCACCATCATCAACGCCGCATTTGCCTTTGCAATTTTTGTCGGTCTGGCCCTGAAGCGGAACTATATCAAAACCGTCATGGGCAGCATGATGAAGATGGACGACGAAGGCTGGCGCAAACTGGCCTGGCGTTGGGCCTTCTATTTCGCCTTCATGGCTGTGCTGAACGAAGCCGTATGGCGAAATGTTTCAACCGACATGTGGATCAACTTCAAGGTCTTTGGCTACCTGCCTATGACCTTTGTTTTCGCCATGGCGCAAATGCCCTTGATGAACAGGCACAGCCTGGACAAAGACGACAAGAATGATGAAGACGACGATCAAAAAGGCGAAGCTGCCTGAGGTATTTGCACCGGGTCTGGCGTCTCTCGTTACCCGCCTAAACTTATACCAGGGATCGCTGATAAAACCTGGTATCAACTTTCATGAAAGAAAAATCGCTGGGCAGGCTGTCCCTGTCGACCAGATCAAAGCCGTGTTTTTCATAGAACCGGTGCGCGGCCTTGAAGGCGGAGGTCGTGCCGAGGTAAATGCGGGCGAGGCCGCTGGCTGTGGCGCGTTCTACAAGCGTCGATAATAAATTCGCCGCCACGCCATGTTCAGGGCCGCGATAATCCGCCGCTACAAACATTTTTCGTAAAGCCGCGTTATCGTCGGCCAGTTCCACGAGAGAAATAGAGCCGATCACCTGGTCTCCTGCGACGGCGACCCAGAAGTTGCCCCGGCCCTGGCAATAATACCCTTCGATATCATGCAAATCGGGCTGCTCTTCCCACGACGTGGGCAAGCCAAACTCGTCGTTCTGGATCGGCAGGATCAGATTGCGAATACCGTCTGTGTCAGCGTCCTGAAAGACCCGGTAGGTCAGCCGCACTTCGAATAGCCGCAACTGGTGCAGGTATCACAGCCTTCACTTTTCATCAGGCTGGGTTGACTGCAACGCGGGCAATATTTGAAGGGACTGTTGGCAGACGCCTGGTCTTCATGCGCGCCCATGTTGACCACTTTCTTTTGTGCTTCAAAGTCATCATCATCTTCCGCATCGGGTCCGGCGATAAAGCCAATGCCGATCAGATGTTCTTCAATGACTTCGCCAATGGCGGCCAGCAGGGAGGGAACATAACGGCCGTTCATCCAATGACCACCGCGCGGATCAAACACGGCTTTCAATTCTTCCACCACAAAACTGACATCACCGCCACGGCGGAAGACAGCCGAAATCATGCGCGTCAGACCTACGGTCCAGGCGTAGTGTTCGGTATTTTTTGAATTGATAAAGACTTCAAAAGGTCTGCGGCGACCATCATTGATGACATCGTTGATGGTGATGTAAATGGCGTGATCGCTTTCAGGCCAGCGCACCTTGTAGGTTTGGCCCGGCAGCACTTCCGGACGGTCCAGGGGCTTGGTCATGTAGACCACACCACCGGCATCCAGATTATCTCGCGGCTTGGGTTGCGGCTTGTTGAGCGGCAGTTCCGGTTCCGCATTGACGACAGGTTTTGTTTCCTTGACCTGCAAAACCGAGCCTGTGATGTCGTTTGGTCGGTACGTGGTCAAGCCTTTACAGCCACTTTCATAAGCGTTGATGTAAACATCCTTGAAGGCATCAAAGTCGATATCTTCCGGCACGTTGATGGTTTTGGAGACCGCGGAATCGATATATTTTTGCACCACCGCCTGCATGCGCACATGATCATCCGGCGTTAAATCCTGCGATCCTACAAAGGCGTCCGTCAGCTGGCGATTTTCACCCTTCATCTGACGATAGAGACGCCAGGCGTAATCGCTGACCTGTTCTTCCTTACGTGTGCCATCAGGCAGCAAGACGTTGCGCGAATAATTGAAACTGAAGACGGGCTCCAGCCCCGACGAAATATTATCGGCAAACAAGGATATGGTGCCCGTGGGGGCAACCGAGGTCAGCAGGGCATTGCGAATGCCGTATTCAGCGATAGCGCTACGGATGTCTTCATCCAGTTCCTGAATGCTTTCACCGGCGAGATATTTTTCTGCATCAAAAAGCGGGAAGGGGCCTTTTTCGCGGGCCAGTTCGATGGAGGCACGATAGGCTGCCTGAGAGAACGCCCGCATCCACTTTTCAGTCAGATTGACCGCGGCAGTACTGCCATAGCGCACCCCGCACATGATCAGGGCATCGGCCAAACCGGTAATCCCCAAGCCAATGCGGCGTTTGGCCTTGGCTTCTTGTCGTTGTTCGGGCAGCGGGAACTTCGACACATCAATGGCGTTATCCAGCATACGCACAGCCGTTGTCACCAGCTTTTCCAGGGCGGGAATATCCAGTTCGGCATCAGCTTCGAAGGGCTCGGTGACCAGTTTGGTCAGATTGACCGAACCCAGCAAACAGGCCCCATAAGGTGGCAAGGGTTGCTCGCCACAAGGGTTGGTCGCACAAATGGTCTCGGCGTAATAAAGATTATTGCGCCGGTTGATGCGGTCGATAAAGATCACACCTGGTTCCGCAAAGGCGTATGTGGCTTGCATGATAGAGTCCCACAGTTCGCGGGCGCGCACAGACTTATGAACCGTGCCATCAAAAACCAGGTCCCAGGGCAGGTCGTCCTTGACGGCAGCCATAAAGGCATCCGTCACCAGCACCGACAGATTGAACATGCGCAAACGACCGGCGTCGCGCTTGGCGGCAATAAAGGCTTCCAGATCAGGGTGATCGCAACGCAAGGTCGCCATCATGGCCCCGCGGCGATGTCCGGCACTCATGATTGTGCGACACATACTGTCCCAGACATCCATAAAAGTCAGGGGACCTGAAGCATCGGCTCCGACACCTTTGACACGGGCACCCTTGGGGCGAATGGTCGAGAAATCATAACCGATGCCGCCGCCTTGCTGCATGGTCAAGGCGGCCTCTTTCAGGTTTTCAAAGATACCGGCCATGTCGTCGGGTACGGTGCCCATGACAAAACAATTGAACAGCGTGACGTCGCGACCGGTACCCGAACCGGCAATAATGCGGCCAGCCGGCAGGAATTTGAAATCATCCAGGGCTTCATTGAACCGGGTTGTCCAGGTCGCAGGGTCTTCTTCTGCCTGCGACAAAGCCCCGGCGACACGCAGCCATGTATCTTCAATCGTCGCATCCAGTACAGCGCCGTCAGGCCCTTTCAGGCGGTATTTCATATCCCAGATTTGTTGCGAAATTGGCGCGACAGTGGTCATCCCCGGTCCCCGGTAAAGCAGTGTAATTGTTAAATATTTGAATGCGCCGACCGGTTTTGATTCAGGTTTGGTTACGGCTACATAGCCAAGATTACGGGGCCTTGGCGCCAGAGTCAAAGCATTTGTTCTTGTTATGTTTCCACATTTTCATGCAGTGTTGAAAGTCTTGTAACTATTTGAAATAAAGTAATAAATACAAGATATCCCCGATATTAACATTCGAAGAAGAAAGTTCAGTGGATTCAATCAACAAGTTATCCACAGTCTTAAGCGACGCCGATGTTAACGGAAACCCTATGGCGCGGTAGCTGCATCGACCTGTAGCAAATAGATTGTAAAGCATGTGCCCACATCCACGACACTCTCGACGTCAATGTGGCCGCCAGACTGGTGCGCGAATCCATGCACCATACTGAGGCCCAAGCCACTACCCTTGCCAAATTCCTTGGTGGTGAAAAAGGGTTCAAATATTTTGTCCATTACGTCCGGTGGTATGCCTTTGCCATTGTCAGCCACTTTGATAGCAATCCAGGCTTGGCCGGATTCTTTGTCGGCCAGACCTGTGACTTGATCTGGATTGCCGACGTTGTCTGTAGAAATCGTCAGGGTGCCGCCATCAGGCATGGCGTCGCGGGAATTGATTGCCAGATTAAGCAAGGCATTTTCCAGCTGGTTGGCGTCTGTCAGGACGACCCAGTCAGGATTGCCAAATTCAGTGACGACTGTCACTTGCTCGCCCAGGGTTCGTTTTAACATATCGCTGATATTACGGATCAAGGTGGCGATATTCGTTGGCTCCGGTTGCAGAATTTGCTTGCGTGAAAAAGCCAACAGATGCTGCGTCAGAGCTGCACCACGCTGAACGGTAGCCGCTGCGTGATCCAGCCGTTCGTGCAGATAGGTATTTTCTTCGGGTATTTCCATCCTGATTAAATCAATATTACCCATGAAACCGGCCAACATATTGTTAAAATCATGGGCAATACCGGACGTCAACTGGCCGATGGCTTCCATCTTCTGTGTCTGGCGAAGTTCATCGGCGCGATTTTTTTCTGCCGTAATGTCGCGCCGAAAAACGATTGTGGAATTGTCGGGCAGTTTTTCTGATCGCGTCGATAGCCATCTGTCTCCTGCCTTTATCTGACGTTGAAAAGTGCCAGCCATGAATTCGGCAATATGCTCTTCCGCCCAAACCTCCGGGTCTTTGCCAGGGTCATGGATTGCGGGAAGGACCTTGATGCGGGCCCGGATGAACTCTGCATAGCTGATACCGGGTTGCAAGAGGGGGACAACGTGCGGTCTCAGTTTATTAAAAGTCGTGTTCGAGCGAACGAACCTGCCTTCTGAATCCCAAAAATTTATGCCTTCAGACGAGGCGTCAATGGCGGCAGCAAATTTGTCGTCTGCCTCCTTGACGCGGCGGGCGGTGTCTTCTTCTGGCTCAACTTCAAATGATATCCCGCGATATCCGGCAAACACATTTTGTTCATCAAATATCGGAACGGCACTTACATGTACATATTCGTGTTCCCCGGAACTGTTTTTTCGGTGGTAAAGGTAATTGCGCAGCGTCTCCCGAGCATCCAGTTTTCGTTCAATGTCTTCGAGATCGCTTTCGCTTTCCGTAGGATCAAAACGTGCCAGGAAAGGACGGCCAATTACTTCTTTTGCCCCGGGTGCGTCCCGTCCTGTTGCAACACTCTTAAGCAAAATGACATTCAAATTTTCGTCAAGTTCCCAATATCGGTCAGCCACAATTTCGATAAATTCCTCAAAACGCTTTTCGCTGGTTTTCAGGTCTGCTTTTGTTTGCAGCAGTTGTCGCTTTAATTGCCGCAGGAACAGGAGGCCAAAAAACAAGCCTGTGACAAGAATGACTGTAAAGGCCAGTGTGGCAACGGTGACCGGTCCCTCAAATGCGGACGTGGCTTCAGGGGCGATGACTTGTCCATGGGCCGTGCTGGCGGTGGTCGATATCAGAGCAAAGGCTTTCGCAACAACACGACTATAAATTGGTATTTCTGAAGTGCGAAAACTCAATTCTGTCTCCTTCTTGCCCCCGCAACTTAAGAAATCGTGTCGCCAGGGCGCTTCCGGTCTTAACGCACCCGTTACGGCTTTTGTGTTTTGCGGCCTGCCTGAATGGTTGGCGCCAGACAACCAGCGCGTGCCAAAGTAGCACACAAAATCTAGATAAAAATAGTCAATAAGTGAAGTGCAAAAGTTGAGACATTATAATATTGAAATTATTTTTATAATTAATATCAATTATATATATGGATTTGGTGGAGGTCTAAATCATCCTGGTCAGACGGTTCAGGCTTTTCCCGTATGTTCTGCCATTAATCTGTCTGTGGCATTTTCAATGCGGGACTCCAACTCGGCCATAAATTCTTTTTTGGCCAGCCCGGCCGGGATCGCTGGTCCATATTCCAGCACAATGGTACCGCCGTCTTTGCTTAAACCCTCCTTGCTCCAGAACAGGCCGGAATTCACCGCCACCGGGATGGCCGGTAATTTCAGGTGGCGATAAAGTGCTGTGACACCTGGCTGGTAGGTGCCTCGCTCACCAACGGGTGTGCGCGTGCCTTCGGGGAAAATAAGAATGGGTCGGCCCATGGACGACGCTTCGTCTGCGGCCCGCAACATTGTTTTCAAGGCGCTGGCCCCGGCCTTGCGATCAACAGGGATCATCTTGGCCTTGATGGCAAACCAGCCATAGATCGGGATCGACAGCAGTTCTTTTTTCATCACCATGGCCGGATCTTCAAGGATGATATGCCAGATGATGGTGTCCCAGATCGATTGGTGTTTACTGGCAACAACACAGGCCCCCTCGGGCAGGTTTTCCTGGCCGCGGATCTCGTAGCGAATGTTTAACAAAACCCGCAGCATCAACATGACCCCGATGCCCCACCATTTCTGGACACGGGTCACCCAGACCCTTGGTACCAGTACCACAAAGGCAAAGAACACCAACATAAATATCGTCCACAGGGTGAACAGGATTTGGAAGATCAAGGCGCGCATGGAAATCAGGATTCTTTGTTTGAAGAGGGAACAAGGATAAAGCGGTCACGAACAAGACTAATAATATATTTGTTATATTCTCCGGCCAGAAATGTCGTCGTTCCTGGCCAGCGCCACCAGTCATTTATTTTGACCGAATTGGTAAAAACCGGATGGGCGATGATGCGAACATGGGGCAGAAGGCGTCTGAATTCAACCAGACTGCGGGGCATATGATAGGCAGACGTCACCAGCCGCAGTGTCTTTATGCTTTTGCGGTGTACCCAGGCAGCTGTTTCAGTGGCATTGCCGACAGTATCCGTGGCTGCGCGGCCCAGTTCCACACAGCAATTGAACAGGTCCGGTGTGACTTTTGATAGTTCAGCGAGCACACGTTCATTGGTGTGTTGATGGACGCCACTGACCAGCAGAATGCGAGCCCGCCCCCGGGCCAGTAAATCCAGGGCAGCATCTATGCGCTCGCTGCCGCCGGTCAAGACCACAATGCCGTCTGTGTGGCTACGACTGTCTTGCACTTTTTGCGGCAGGGTCGAGGTAAACCAGACCATGCCGCCGAACCAGAAAAAACCGGCGCCCAGGGTCAATCCGGCCAACAGGAACAATCGTCGAAGCCAGTTCATGCGGAATCGCCCAATAATACGGTGATGGCGTCCGCCAGATCTTCATGAATTTTGACCGGCAGGACATCGTTTAATTTTCCGCTGGCCTGAACGTCTGCCCCCTTCCCGGTGCGAACCAGGATGCGCGGGCAACCGGCTTTCATGGCAGCCTGCATGTCAGTGATGCTATCGCCGACAAAGGGTGTTTGGGCGGCAGAGGCTGAAAAATCCGACAAGGCTTCAAACAACATGCCAGGGCCGGGCTTGCGTCGCTCTGTTGCCTCCCAGGGGGCATCCGGGCAGACATAAATACGATCAATGAAGGCACCTTCGCGGGCCAGGGCTGCGGTCATTTTTTCATGAATGCGATCCAGCATGGAACCGTCAATGGTGCCGCGGCCGATGATAGACTGATTGGTCACCAGGGCGACTTGATGACGGGCTGCGTTCAAACGTGCCACGGCCTTCGCCGAACCGTCGATCATGATGAATTCGTCGGGGTTTTTGATGGAATCAGGTCTGTCATGGTTGATGACACCGTCACGATCCAGAAGTACCAGCACGCCAAATCTCTCGCTACGTCATGAGTGAATATTCATAAGTAAATACTCATGTGTGAATATATGGGCCAACCCCAGGGGGCCAGATGTTCCCAGCCCCGGCGGGCCAAGCGTTTAAGGCAAACGGCTTAATGTTCGCACTACGGTAATACGCGCGGTTAACGTTGCAATCAAGGCTGCAGCCAGCGGCAGGGCTGCCAGTCCGCCCCATAAATATGGTGTAAGGGTGAAATGAGGCAACAGGGGACCTTCCAGCTGCCCTGCAACGCCGGCCAACAGGGCAAGGGTCAAGGCCGCCAGACCTAACCCCAGCAAGCCACCGCGCAAGGCCAGCGACAGGGCGCGGACCTGAAACTGGCGGGCAATATAGATATCGCGCGCGCCGATGATATGCAGAACTTCGATGACACCCTGGTGCACGGCAAGGCCGGTGCGAGTGGCAAAAACAACAGTTGCAGCGGCCGCGACGCCGATCAGAATGACGATGGCCGTCGCAATCGCGCTGATTGTCCGGCTCAGGCGCAACATACGGCTGATCCAGATTTCATGGTCATCCAGTCGGGTACCAGGGGCCACTTGTTCCAGCTGAATGGCCAGGGCTACCGTGTCTATGGCTGTGCCACTATCGGGATCGTCGTGCAACTGGATATCAATCAAGACCGGAATAGGTAAATCATTGGCGACGTTGCCTTGCCCCAGCCACGGCTCGATCAGGGCGATAACCTTTTCATGGGACAAGGGCTGCGCTTCGCGAATGCCGGGGGTGTTGTTCAGGACGTCCAGAACAGCGGCAACCAGGGTTGGATGTTCACCGGCCCTGTCGGAATTCGGGGCTGGTATTTGCACTGTCATGGTGCCGGTTAAACCGGATTGCCAGCGGGCCGAGGCTTCGTTCAGCATGACGGCACCGGCCAGGGCCAGACAGGCCAAATAGACCATCAAGGCGATTAACCAGGGCAGAAACCGCCCGGTGCCATCGCGCTCCAGTGGCAGATCACGACGACGAGCCATCGACGGCGTCTCCTGTGGATATTTGCTTCAAGGGATCTGCCCGAAGATCTTCTGGCCCGTTATTCTGGGCATCTTTGCTGCTCTCAGGCTTGTCCTGTGCTGATTTATGTTGTCCAAGGCGACGATTAATCTTTAGCTTGCCGCGTTCCAGTTTCAAAACCGGATGGCTGAAACGTTTAATCAAGCCCCGGTCGTGGGTGGCGATGACAACAGTGGTGCCTATTTTGTTCAATTGTTCGAACAAATGCATAATGCGCAGGCCCTGTTCCAGATCAACACTGCCTGTAGGCTCATCTGCCAGCAACAGACTGGGTCTGCCAATAACAGCGCGGGCGATGGCCACACGTTGTTTTTCACCGTCCGACAAAGTTGGCGGATGAACATCCAGGTGGTTGCCCAAGCCCACCCAGGACAACAGTTCGGCCACATGTTCCCGGACCGTGCCTTCTTTTGCTCCGGCAATCCTCAGGGGCAGGGCGACATTATCCAGGGTGCTGAGGTGATCAAGCAGGCGGAAATTCTGAAAAACCACGCCAACGCGCCGCCGTAATCCCGGCAATTCGGCTTGATCTATGGTGGCGATATCCTGGTTGAACATGGATATATTGCCCCGGGACGGGTGCAGGCCCAGATACATCAGCTTCAGCAGGGAAGATTTTCCGGCACCGCTGGGGCCGGTCAAAAAATGAAAGGACCCCGGAGCCAGGTGCAAATTGACGTCACGCAGCACTTCCGGCCCAAGGCCATAGCGTAATCCGACATTTTGAAATCGAAGCACCTTTTGTATTCTCCAACGTTTTACGGCATGCTAATAAAGTATAGCGAGGGGCACAGTACCCGACTCTTTTCATAACACCAACTCTATCAACGGTTTCCGAGGAATGTTTGGTTTGAATAAAGCCATCATATAGTCGCGGATTTCCAATTCAGACATTTTGACCATGGCTTTTCTG
>Ga0233430_1002032_pt1 | contig 24927 bp, 30 predicted proteins | sample SI_118_April2016_2_FD_179883 | JGI IMG/M metagenome (GOLD analysis project Ga0233430, IMG submission 179883) | Seawater microbial communities from Saanich Inlet, British Columbia, Canada - SI_118_April2016_150_MG | ecosystem: Environmental > Aquatic > Marine > Inlet | place: Canada: British... | reverse complement strand
GGCGACGGAGAGCGTGCGAGAGTTGGAAAGGTTGGTACAGGGATTTAATGTGAAGGGGGTGCGGATGGAGAGGACGCCGGCCGGGTTCCACCACGAGGGATCGGAGCGGCTGTGGGCGGCGGCGCTCCGTCTGGAGGTGGTGATCTGTGCCCATATTCATCTGGAGCATCTGGGCGAACTGGCGGCCCTTTTGGGGAAGTTTCCCGAGGTGCCGGTCGTGCTGGACCACTGCGCCTATCCGGATGTGAGTCGGGGGGTGGAAGACGAGACTGTGCGGCAGGTGTGCGCGTTGGCGGGGAATCGGCAATTGCGCGTCAAGCTGACCTTTGGAGTTACCGGCTCGCAGATGGAATATCCCTTCCGCGACTCCCAGCCGTTGCTGCGGAAAATCATTGCCGCTTTTGGCCCGGAGCGCTGCATGTGGGGGTCGGACTTCCCCTGTGAGCACTGGCTCAAAAAGGCGACCTACGAACAACATCTGAATCTGTTTCGCCAGGAATTGGGGCTGAGTTCGGGAGAGCAGGAGGCGATTCTTTCGGTCGCCCCGATGGCGGTCTGGTTCGGCGGGTGATGCCGATCGGTTTTGAGAAGGATCGAATGATATCGGGGAACCCCAACGGGAGTATGCGGGCGAAGTAGGGAATAGGGGAGTGGTGAAAATGGTCTAGCGAAATTCCGGCGGAACTCTCATCTCTCCTGCCGATCGCTCTGGGCGATCAACGCCTCCGGGCTGATTTCGTAAATGGGGGATGTTCCGTCAGCGGCCTGTGGCTTCAGGCAGCGGGGGCAGGTCGTGGCTCGTCGATGGATTTTGCTGCGGCAGTGGGGGCACGTCGACCCGGTATAAAAAGAGCCCAACCAGGCAAAGGGGCCACCGAGAAAGCCCAGAATCAGCCAGAGGAGGGGGCGGGCTCCGCGCTGGTTGGCTTTGATTGCCGCAGCTCCGGCGAAGAACAGCCAGACCAGGATGAGGATCAGGAGAAAAACGAATTTGGCGTCTGTCGAGAAGCCCATGGCCGGCGGAATACGGTGTGCGAGAGAAGCTGAATTTTCCTGCAAGATAACAAATCGCCCTCCCCACGCCAACCGATATGATCGGGGGGAGGGAGGGGGAAGTCAGCTCTCCGAATCCACTGCGCCTTTCTCCGACTGCAGCTGTTCGGAAAATGCATCCAGCTCGGGTTGGACGATCTTTTCATAGCAATCGGGGCAGATGCTGTGGCTGAAGGCTGCGCCGGTGTGTTCCTCGATATAGCGCTCGACCCGCTGCCAGTAGTTCTGATCGTCGCGGATGTTCTTGCAGTAGGAGCAAATGGGCACGAGTTCCTGAAGCCGTTTCTCGCGGGCGATGGAATCCTCGAGTTCGCGCACCCGCTGAGCCAGGGCATTCTGTAGCTCGACGACCCGCACACCCACTCTGATGCGGGCCTGCAGTTCCTTGCGGTCGAACGGTTTGGCGATGTAGTCGTTGGCACCGGCGTCGAGGGCTTCGACGATATTGTCGGCGGTGTCCAGCGCGGTCAGCATGATCAGGTAGAGGTTTTGCAGGCTAGGTTCGGAGCGAACAAGCCGGCAGACCTCGACGCCATCCATGTTGGGCATCATCCAGTCGAGGATGGCCAGTTGAGGAGAGTCTTCCCCCCTCAGAACTTCCCACGCCTCGTTGCCGTCGACGGTAGATACGACGTCGTAGTCCCAGCTCTTCAGCGTTTTCTCCAGAACCAGGCGGGAAGCGGCTTCGTCTTCGGCGATGAGGATCTGCATGGTGGAATCCTCCGAGGGGAGAACAGAAATGGGCAACGGAGAGACCATTGGTCTCTCCGTTGCCGTATGTCCGTCAGTCGCTGATTTTTGCCGGAGGGCGATCCTTTTTGAGGATGGCAACCGGAATCAACACGCAATAGCCCAGGATCAGAAGGATGGGAGCCAGGGTGAGCGAGAAGAAACCATCGGCAGGGGGGATACTCAGCAGCAAATAACCGACGACTATAGTCGCCAACCCCACCGCGAAGATCGCCCAGTTCTTCCGGGTAAAGGGAAGATCGAGTTGCTCGAAAGAAGTCACGGTAGTTAGCGCTTTTCCCTGATGCGGGCCGCCTTGCCTTTGCGTCCCCGCAGGTAGAAGAGGCGAGCCCGACGCACGCGCCCTTTGCGGATTCTCTCGATACTGGCGATCCGCGGGGAATGGAGAGGGAAGATGCGTTCTACGGCCACTCCCTGGGTAACCTTGCGAACGGTGAAGGTCGCCTGGATGCCCGCGCCTTTGCGCTGGATCACATTTCCTTCGAAGATCTGGACGCGCTCTTTCTCTCCTTCGATGACCCGCACGTGGATGCGCAGGGTATCGCCGGGACCGAAATCGGGCAGGTCGGTCTTGAGCTGATCCGAAGTGAGTTCGCGCATGAGACTCATATCCATGATACTTCCTCTTTAGTTAACGTGTTTACGGGGCCTTTTCCGGCCCCTTCTCTTTTGTGGACCACTCGGCAATGATGCGTTTTTCCGCCGCGTCCAGCTCCGCATTCTGCAGCAGTTCGGGGCGACGCTCAAAGGTGCGGCGGAGAGCCTGGAGTCGCCGCCATTGCTGCACGGCACGATGGTTGCCGCTCAGCAGGACTTCGGGAATGCGTTCCCCATCGAATTCGACCGGCCGGGTGTACCACGGACAGTCGAGCAACTCTTCCTGGAACGAATCTTCGAGCGCCGAACTGAAATTTCCCAAGACGCCGGGAATGAGCCGTACCACGGTGTCGATGAGTACCAGGGCGGCCGGTTCGCCTCCCGTCAGGACGTAGTCGCCGATGGATACTTCGCGATCGATGCAGCGCTGGCGAATGCGTTCGTCGATTCCCTTATAATGGCCGCAGAGCAGAACCAGATGTTCGGCCAGCGATAGCTCAATCGCCAGTTTCTGATCCAGTCGCTCGCCGTCGGCCGTCAGGTAGATGCAGTGCCCCTGGGCCAGGTCCAGTTCTTCCCAGGCCCGCACTACCGGTTCCGGTTTGATCACCATGCCGCCGCCGCCGCCGTAGGGCGTGTCATCGACGGTGCGATGGCGATCGACGGTGAAATCGCGCAGATCGTGGATGGAGATCTCCACCTGTCCCTGGCGCCCCGCTCTGGCGATTATGCTGGTCTCCAGAGGGGAGGTGAAAAACTCGGGAAAGAGGGTGACGACCTCGATCTTCATCGGGCTTGCAGAAGTCCTTCGACGCCGCGCACCACGACCCGGCGCTCCGCAAGGGAGATATCGGCGACGAAGTCTCCGACCGCCGGAATCAGCAGTTCGCCATGCTCACCGCGGACCTGGTAGACATCGGTCGACGGCATCTCCAGCACGTCTACCAATTCGCCCAGATCTCGACCGATTTCATCCTCGACGCGGCAGCCGATCAAATCGTAGACGTAGAAGGTATCGGCGGGAAGGGGGGGCACCTCTGCCGGAGCGACGGTGACGTATCCCTTGACCAACCGTTCCCTCGCATCCTCGGGGGAATCGATGTCGACGAATTTCAGCAGCACGCCGGGTTTTTCAGAGCGCCAGCGCTCCAGCCGGAGAGACAGATCGGGCTGTCCTTCCTTCTGCACTACGACGCGGGAGAGTTCGGCGAAGCGGTCGAGGCTGTGTGTGAGCACCTGGGCTTTGACATCGCCGCGGATCCCTTTGGTGCGGATGACGTAAGCGACGGCGATGCGGTCTCCCATAAGAAGAGGCTAGGCCTGCGGCTCTTCCTCTTCCGGCGCAGCAGCAGCTTCCTCGACGGGCGCTTCCTCGACTGCGGGTGCTTCCACCGCAACAGGCGCTTCCTCGACCGCTGGCTCATCGGCCTCCTCTTCCACCGGACCGGCCAGAGCCAGCTTGCGGCGGCGGGCCGGCTTGTCCTTTTTCAGCGCATCTTCGCGGACCTGGCCTTCCAGACCCTTCAAACGCGCCAGAATGCCCTGACTGCGGAACAGCGCTTTGACCGTCTCGCTCATCTGAGCACCGCGCTTGAGCCACAACAGGGCGGCCTCTTCATCGAGGTCGACCCTGGCCTTGAGCGGATCGTAGGTGCCCACCAGAGCGAGGGATTGACTGTTGCGCGCTGCTGTGCCTTCCATAGCGACAATCCGATAGAAGGGCTGCTTTTTCTTGCCCATTCTCGCCAAGCGAAGTTTGACCAATACAGATCTCCTTACTGAGGGTTTTGGCTAAGTGTTTTGTCAAAAAAACCTTGACAAAATTGCGATCAAGATCTTTCAGTAAATTGATATATTTACGTGATTTCCGAAGGTCATAAATTTTGCTGACAGATTGCTAAGTCCAAGAAACGATCAGGTTATTTTTGGAAGAGGACTTAGAGTTCGACAAACATCAGCCCATAAAGGGCATCTTGAGTTTCATATTGCCCGGACGCATGCGACTCATCTGCTTCATCATTTTCTGCATCATCTGAAACTGTTTGATGAGCCGATTGACTTCCTGGATGGTAGTCCCACTACCCCGTGCGATGCGCCGTCGCCGGCTGCCGTTGAGCACCTGGGGATGGGAGCGCTCCTGGTGGGTCATGGAGTTGATGATCGCCTCGACATGCTTGAAGGCACCATCGTCGACCTGGACCCCTTTGAGCGCTTTCCCGGCCCCGGGGATCATGCCCATGAGCTGATCCAGCGGGCCCATCTTTTTTACTGCGTGAAGTTGTTCGAGAAAGTCCTCGAAGGTGAACGCCTCTTTGCGCAGGCGTTCTTCCATCTTCTGAGCCTTCTCGTGTTCGATCGCCTGTTCGGCCTTCTCGACCAGCGAGAGGATATCGCCCATGCCCAGGATCCGCGAAGCCATGCGGTCGGGATGGAAGGGCTCGAGCGCCTCCAGCTTTTCACCGGTGCCGACGAATTTAATCGGCTTGCCGGTGATCTGGCGGATCGATAGTGCCGCTCCGCCGCGCGCATCGCTGTCCATTTTGGTCAGAACCACCCCAGTGAATGCGAGCTGTTCGTGAAAACGGCTGGCGGTCTCGACGGCATCCTGACCGAGCATGCTGTCCGCGACGAAGAGAATCTCTGTTGGCCGAGTAGTATCCCGAATGCGGACCAATTCGTCCATCATCTCGGCATCGATGCTGAGCCTTCCGGCGGTGTCTATGATGACGACGCTGCGATTGGTGCGCCGTCCTTCCTCTACTCCCTGGCGACAGATTTCGACCGGGTCGGACCCGGGCGGTTGAGCGTAGACCGGCACATCGATTGACGCGCCGAGGGCCTGTAACTGATCGACGGCCGCCGGGCGATACATGTCGGCGGCCACCAGCAGCGGAGGGCGGGTCTGGCTCTTGAACTGCCTGGCCAACTTGCCGGCGATGGTGGTCTTACCACAGCCCTGTAGTCCCACCAGCATGATGACGGTGGGCGGAAGATCGGCCAGTTGCAGCGGACTGTTGCCCCCTCCCAACAGGACGACCAATTCGTCGTGGACGATCTTGATTATCTGCTGCCCCGGGGTCAGGCTCTTGAGCACGTTGTGCCCGACCGCCTGCTCTTTGACTTTCTGAATGAAACTCCTGGCGACCTTGAAGTTTACATCGGCTTCCAGCAGGGAGCGCCGAATCTCGCGCAGCGATTCGTCGATATTCCGCTCGGAGATTTTGCCGTGGCCGCGGAGCTTCTTGAATATGTCGTCAAAGCGCTCGGAAAGGCGTTCGAACATGGAGTCGCCACTTCCCGGGAAAGGGGCCGCTTCAAAAGCACGGAAACCCTAAATATAGGGGCCTATATGTAATAAGGCAACAGTTGTTCCAAGGGTGAAACGAAGGGTGGGAAAAGGTCAGCCGCGCAGGGTGCGGATGGCGGCTGCGGGGTCGGGGGCGCGAAAAACGGCCGATCCGGCGACCAGCAGATCGGCGCCGGCTCCACGGACGGATGGCGCGGTATCGGGATTGATACCGCCATCTACCTGAATGGGCAGATCCAGGCCCAGAGCGTCGATTCTGGCGCGCAGGCGGCGGATCTTCTCCAGGGAACCGGGTTGGAAAGACTGGCCACCAAAACCCGGTTCTACTGACATAACCAGAACTAGTTGTATTGATTGGAGATAGGGGAATATTTCCTCGACCGGCGTCGCCGGGTTGACCACCAGGCCGCACTCCATTTTCAGGACGTGGATCGCGTCGATGATCCGGGCTGGATCGGGGCATACTTCCAGGTGCACCGTCAGCGAGTCTGCGCCGGCCTTCTTGAAAGGCTCCAGGTATTTTTCCGGATTGGATATCATCAGGTGAGTGTCGAATTTAAGCCGGGTTATCTCGCGGATCGACTCGATGATTGGAATGCCGAAACTGATATTGGGCACGAAGTGGCCATCCATGATATCCAGGTGGAGCATGTCTGCGCCGGCCTTTTCGACCCTATGGATTTCCTCGGCGAGGCGGGAAAAATCGGCGGCCAGAAGGGAAGGGGCGATGCGGACGGGGTCAGCGTTCATCGTTCGGTTCCTCCGAAGAAGGGGGCGTTTCCAAAACGGTGTCCTGCCAGGTTGCCGTGGTCTCCTGGACGCTGAGCACCAGGTCGATGGGGGTCAGCGGTCGGGCGCGTTCATCGGCACCGGGGGACTGGGCGACAACGGTGCCGACCGGGCGATCGTTGGCGATTCGGCTGGCGATGTTGCCCAGGCGCATTTCGTATTTTCTCAGAGAGTCTTCGGCCTGCTCGATGGGAAGATTGAGGAGAAGCGGGATGCGCTTGGGGCGGGAGGGAGAGCCGTTGCTGATCTCCAGATCGACCGGCGTACCCCGCGGCAGCGGCGTACCGGAAGGGGGCGTCGCCACGATGATGGCACCTTCCGGGATGGTTGCGGAGGAGATATAGGTAATATCGCCCAGGAGGAGTTGACTGGTCTCGAGTTGCAGCCGGGCTTCGCGCAGGCTCACGCCGACTACTCCCTCGGGCACGGGATAGAAGTGCGGACCCCGGCTGAGATCGACGGTGATGCGGCGTCCCTGCTTGATCGACTGACCGGCGGGGAGGGATTGATCGACGATCGTTCCGATCGGCAGGAGTTCGTGATACAGGCTGTCCCCGATGGCCAGATGCAGGCCCGATTTCCGCAGACGGCTTTCGGCCTGGGGGACAGATTGACCCTGCAGACGGGGGACGCGCACCCGCGGCACGTCTACCAGATAGGGCATTACCAGTTCGTCGAGCAGGATCAGGTAGAGGATGGCGGCGATGGCGGCGGCGGCGATGAGCGCGAGGAGTGTGCGCAAGAATTTCTTCATATTCCCCTTTTGCGGATACGGGCGGCGAATATGCCGTCTCCAGGTTCCCGTCCGGGCAGCGTCTGGATGAAGCGAGCGGCCCAGGAACGATCCGGGAAGAACCGTTCGGCCGGTTCCAACTCGGCGCCGGGGGTTTCTCTCAGGAAGCGTTCGACCAGGTCGTCGTTCTCCTCCCGCTCCAGGCTGCAGGTGCTGTAGACGAGGGCGCCGCCCGGCGACAGTAGGGGGAACGCCCGGGAGAGGATTTCCCGCTGGCGATCGAGCAGATGGGGTAACTGAACGGGATCCCGGCTCCAACGGGCGTCCGGGTTGCGGCCCAGGGTGCCGGTGGCACTGCAGGGCACGTCGACCAGGATGCGGGGAAAGGAGAGACCTGAAGCCAGTCCGGGGATGCGGGCGTCCTGCACCAGAAGAGAGATATTGCCGAGGTGCAGGCGAGCTGCATTTTCACGCACTCGCCTCAGGCGTTCGCAGGAGAGATCGGCGGCCACCACGCAGCCGCCCGCGCCGACGGCTGCCCTCAGTTGAACAGTCTTGCCGCCCGGTGCGCTGCACAGGTCGAGGACGCGCTCCCCGGGCTGCGGGTCGAGGAGTGCGGCCGGGAGTCCGGCGTTGATATCCTGGATCGCAAAGCGGCCGGTGGCAAAGGCCGAAGAGCGGAAAAAACTCTCCCCGTCCGCCGCAGCGTAGTATCCGGGCAGGGGACCGGCGGCTTTGAGCTCCAGCCCTTCGATGTCCAGGGAATCGCCCCCCCCTTGTGATTCGTTCAGGCGAAGGTAGAGAGGAGCCGGGGCATTGTTGGCCTGCAGCAAGGCCTCTGTTTTGGACTCTCCCCAGCGCTCGAGCCAGCGGGTCACCAGCCACTCCGGATGGGAGTGGAAGACGGCCAGATAGGCGACCAGATCGCGCTGGCGGGAGGGGTAGGGGATCCGATCTCCTTCCCTGAGGGAGCGTCGGAGAACGGCGTTGACCATGCCGGCCGCTCCCCGATGGACGAACTGTTTGGTCAGTTCCACCGCAGTGTCCACGACCGCGTGAGGGGGGACTCGATCGAGCCAGTGGAGCTGATAGAGGCCCAGACGCAGAATCTGCAGAACCCAGGGGGATAGACTGTCGACTGGCCGTCGGGTGAACTGACCGGCGATCCAGTCCAGGCGCCGGCGCCAGCGCAAGCAGCCGAATACCAGCTGGCGTACAAAGCGTCGGTCCCTCGGATCGAGGTCGCCCTGGTCGAGTTGTTCGAGCAGGGGGTCGAGAAAACTGCCTTCCACCTCTATCTGATAGAGCAAGCGCAGAGCAGCGGTGCGGGCCGCATCGGGTCTGCCGACAGAAGGGGGTCGTCGCGGTTTTTTTGGGCTGGTCGCCGCCATCGTTTCTCCTGGTGCTCCTCCAAATAAACTCGAGGGAGTATATGGCCACAATACACAGAAATGTACTGGGATATTAAGACTATTTACATACTCACATTTTTATTAACGAAGCAAGATCATGGAATGCACCTGCACTGCGGTATCCGAGCGCAGGCGGTAGAAGTAAAGGCCGCTGGCAAGGGCCTGTCCACGACTGTTGCGAATGTCCCATGAAAGGTGGTGGGTACCGGGGGAGAGAAGACCGGCGTGCAGGACGTCGACGATTTGTCCGGCTATATCGAATATCTCCAGGTGCAGATCGGCGGTATGCCCGGAGGGCACGGAGAGGGGAATGGTGGTGCTGGAGTTGAACGGATTGGGGTAATTCTGTCCCAGGTGCAGCTGCTCCGGAAGGGAAGAGGTGGAGCCAACGATCGCTGTGGACAGGCTGTTCCAGGTCACCCGCGCCGAAGCGCAGAGATCCTCCTCTGCGCTCTCGCCACAGGCTTTCAGTTCGACTACAGACGAGGAGGCGTTCCCACCCGGCTCGGCGTCGAGCAGCAGGAAGGCATCGCCGCGCGCGTCAGTGTAGGTGGTTCCTTCGAGCAGATCGCCCGGCGGTACTTCCAGCGCCCCTGCAGCGGCGAGGATATAGAGAGGGGCGGGGCCCCGATTGTCGATGGTCCAGACGATCAATGCATCGGGCAAAAAGGCACCCTCGCGTCGCAGGAGATGGGCGCTGAGCTGTATCTCGCCGCTGCTGCCGTCCGCCACCTTCCCGGTGCCGGTTGGGGAAAAGTCGGCATTCACCTCCTGAGGACGGATGAAGAGACCGCGCGAGAGAGGCTGAGCGAATGAGTCACAGTAGTTGGCCAGCACCAGCATATGGGGGGAGCGGATGGTGTCGCGTTCACTGGAGGAAGGGCCCAGAGAGAGCTGATCGACGCGGATATCGACCGGCGTTTCGGCGTCGATGTGAGAGGCCAGCGCAAAGGTGAAACGGGCGAGGAGCCCCTCCCCATCGATTCCAGTGCCGAAACTCGCCATACCGAACTCCGCCCGATTCTCAAAAATCTGCGGGGGCCCGGGAACGATGAAATGGTTCTCCTCGGCGACCCCAACAGCGCTGCCGGTGACGGCTGAGACGGCGTCGGGCGGCTGCCAGCTGAGGTCGAATTTCACCTGGCGAACTTCGCTCATATTGCGAGCCGCCACGAAGAATTCGATCAGGTCGCCGCTCTGCAGACCGCAGGGGGAACTGACGATGGACAGACCTAGATCGACATCGGCGTTCTGGCCGGCCAGAAGCCGGTCTGCGGATAAGGGAGTGAGCAGCCAGCTGGCGATCAAAAGCGGATACAGTCGGCGCGCAAAAAAAGTCGGTGAGTGCACGCAAAACTCCCGTGGTTGGGGTCGCATTCAGAGCAAGGGGGCGGTGCCGAACTGGAGTCGGTCGCGCCAGACCAAATGTAAGGAACAGGGGCGGAGGAGCAAGGCGAAAGCGCAGGGGACGAGAGGAGGGCCGAGAGGCTTGACTGGCGTTTGCGGGGGAGCATATATTCTATAACTCTTACGGCTCCCCATGCGTCCTCTCGTTCCCCTTTTTTCGCGGCAAAAAAACGGTCACTTATGCACCTTTACCCTGTCTGGGATATCGTCCACGACGACAATTACGATTCGCTGATAGACGCCCTGCTGGCCGGTCGCGGACTGACGCGTCAGGAGCTGGATGTGGGGCCGGAAACCCTGCATCCGCCCGAATTGCTGACTGATCTGGAGCCCGGAGTCGAGCGGATAGCAACCGCCATCCGCCAGAAGGAGAAGATCGTCGTTTTCGGCGACTACGATGCGGATGGGGTCACCAGCACCGCCCTGCTGATGGATTTCCTGGAGAAGACCGGAGCTGAATACGACTATCTGTTGCCCGATCGCCATCGCGACGGATACGGCCTCAAGCCGCCGGGAGTAGAGCGGGCTCTGGAGAAGGGGGCGGAGCTGATCATCACCGTCGATAACGGGATTTCGGCCTTTGAAGCGCTGGATCTGGCCCGGGAGCGACAGGTGGACGTCGTGGTCGTCGATCATCACCGGCAGCTCGATGATTTGCCGACCGCGCTGGCGATCATCAATCCGAATCGAAAAGACTGCGGCTATCCCTTTAAAGAACTGGCCGGGGTCGGGGTGACTTTCAAGGTCGTCCAGGCGCTGAGCCAGCTGTTCATGGAGGGGCAGGAGCGGCGCCAGTATCTGAACGGTCTCCTCGATCTGGTGGCCCTGGGCACGGTAGCCGACGTTATGCCGGTGCTGGGGGAAAATCGAGTTCTGATTCAGCGGGGACTCCAGGTCTTCGAGCGAACGGCGCGACCGGGGTTGCGCCACCTCAAAGAGGTGGCTGGCTACGCCAATCGGACGATCACCACAACGGCGCTGGGATTTCACATGGGGCCGCGTCTCAACGTGGCCGGACGGTTGAAAACGGCGGATCTTGCACTGCGCCTGCTGCGGGCCGATCGGGATAGCGAGGCGGCGATTCTGGCGGACGAGCTCAACCGCCTGAACGCACAGCGGCAAAGCCTGCAGCGGGACGGGCTGAAGGAGGCGGAGAGCCTGGTGAGTCAGGAAGACCTGGAGAGCGATCGCATCATCGTGCTCCTGGGGGAATCCTGGCACCTGGGAATCGTCGGTCTGCTGGCCAGCAGACTGGCGGAAAAGCACGCGCGACCGGCGGTGGTGTGCACGGGAGGGCGAGGGGATGGGACCTACACGGGTTCGGCACGCAGCATTCCGGCCTACGACATCAGCGCCGGGATCGGCGCCTGCGCCGAACATCTGATCGCCTATGGCGGTCATCCTGGAGCGGCCGGTTTCTCCCTGGAAGAGGGATCGTTCGAATCGTTCCGCATCCACCTGGTCGAGCATGCCAACGCCCATATCTCCGCAGAGGATCTCCAGGCCCGACTGGCGATTGATCTGATGCTTCGGCCCCGGGATATCGGGCCGCAGACGCTGAAATTCCTGGATCAGCTGGAGCCGTTCGGGAATGGACACCAGGCTCCGGTGTTCGGTGCCAGAAACTGCCAGGTGAAGGCAGTTCGGCAAATCGGTCGCGACAGCAGCCATCTCAAGCTGGAGCTACTGGTGGGAGGACGCCGCTGCAATGCGGTCTGGTGGAATCAGGGAGGAGCGCTCGATCAGATTCCCCGCGATCAGTCGATTGATGCCGCGTTTTCCCTGCAGGAGGATACGTATGCGGGGGACGGCTCGGTGCAGCTGGTGTTGAAGGACGTGCGTCCTGGAGAAAATGGTAATTCATCGCTCGGTAAGGAGGAGGGCTGATGACTGCACCTGTGCGCATCGCCCATCGGGGCGCCTCGGGGCAGGGATTGGCTCCGGAAAACACGCTGGCCGCGTTTGCACTGGCGCTGCAGATCGGGGTAGATGCACTGGAAATCGACGTGCACGCCACGCGCGATGGACAGATCGTGGTATTGCACGACGCCGACCTGCAGCGGACCACCGACCGCCGGGGACTGGTGCATGAACTCACCCTCGACCAGGTCCGCCAGGCGGATGCGGGAGGATGGTTTGGGGCGCAGTTCCGCGGGGAAAGAGTACCGACATTGCGGGAAGTGCTGGATCTGGCTCGCAATCGGGCCCTGGTGCTGATCGAGGTCAAGGCGGATTTCATCGCCGAACGCACCCTGCAGATCATCGCCGACGCGAAGGCGGGAGAACAGGTGGTGCTCCAATCCTTCAACCCCGAGACGGTGCGGCGTATCCATAGTCTCGAACCGGGGTTTCCGGTTGCGCAGTTGATCGGCAAGTTGGCGGGTACATCGGCCCGGCGGCAGGCCCGGAAGCTGGCGCAAACGCTCCTCCAGGACGGCGCCAATGCGCTGGCGATCTGGCACGGAGCGCTGAGTCCCGCTTTCCTCGACGAGATGCGCAAACGGGCGATCAGCGTGTGGACCTGGACCGTGGATGAGGAGGAGGTAATGCGCGATCTGGCGCTTCTCGGAGTCCAGGGGATCATCACCAACTATCCGAACCGCCTGAATCGGGTGCTGGATGGTTTGATTCGGGATGGACTTTTGCAGCCGCCCCCAGGAGGGCGAAAACGCTCGGCCCAAAGCTGCTGAATCCGTTGGCGTAGGCGCCGCGGAGGGGCGAGTCTTCCCATTTAAATCCATGGCCAAAGGATTGACAGACATTCGCCTGCTGGTGCGCGTTGCCCTGCTGGCGGCACTGGTGGCCGCCGTCACGCTGGGAATCCGCATCCCGATGCCGGCCACCGAGGGGTATATCAATGTCGGCGATGCCGTTATCATCGCTGCCGGCCTGCTTTACGGAGGGCTGGTCGGTGGTTTGGCGGGTGGCTTCGGTTCGGCCATGGCCGACGTCCTGGGAGGGTATTCGCACTGGGCGCCTTTCACTCTTTTCATCAAGGGGTTCGAAGGGCTGTTTATAGGCGCGGTGGCGCTGCGCCTGAAGATCGATTTGCGGCGGCCGGTTGGATTGGCGCTGGGGGGGCTGATCGGACTGGTGGGAACCGGTTGCATGGTGAGCGGCTATTTCCTGGTCGAGTACTATCTCTACAGCCTGGGGCCGGCGCTGGCCTCCCTTCCCGGCAACGGTATTCAGGCGTTGGCCAGTCTGATCTGCGGTCTGCCCCTGGCCGCTGCGCTCAAGCGCCGGGGCGCGCGGCGCGACGGACAGAAAGCGCTTGACTGATCCTCCTCAAGACAACTATATTGATACGAATAGTGTATTCGTATCTCTTTTCTTTTTCGGTAGATAGGTGCTTTTAATGGGCCCGGATCGCGATCTTTTGCGCACCGCCCCGATGCTGGTTGGGCTGACCGAAGACGAGTTCGATGCGCTGCTGGGCATCGGGCAAGTGAGTCAGTGGAGAGCGAGAGAGAGGATCGTCACCGAGGGAACTCCCAGCGATGCCCTCTTCATTCTGCTGCGGGGCTCGGTGCAGGTGGAGAAGGAGGCGGCCGGCGCCAAGGCGGTAGTGCTGGCTGTCCTGCAGCAGCCGGGAGACTGTTTCGGGGAGATGTCGCTGATCGATATTCAGCCCCGTTCCGCCCATATTTGTGCCCGGGAGGAGGTGGAACTCCTGGCGCTGCCCAAAAAGCAGTTGACCGGTCTCTTTGGCCAGTTCCCACGCATTCAGATGACTATAATTCTCAATATCGCTCGCAATCTTTCCCTGCGGCTGCGAGAGGCGGACGAAAGAATCGTCGCCCTCTCGCGACCTGCACAGGCGCGGACGGGAGGTTGATGCCATGACCGCCAAAAGCGATCTCGACCGCAGGTTTTTGGAGGATTCTTCGCTCTTTCTGGGGCTCGAAGAGGAAGAGATCGACTGCCTCATAGAGCTGGCCGAACTCCACCAATTCGGGGATGGAGAGGTGATCGTTGAAGAGAAGAGTATGGGGGATGCGATCTTTCTGCTCTATGAGGGAGAGATCGCCGTCAGCACTCGAGACAATGCGGGCGGGGAAGTCGTTCTGGCTACTTTGACCGAGCGGGGGGCCTTTTTTGGGGAGATCAGCCTGGTCGATCCGGGACCGCGTTCGGCAACGGTGAAGTCCAGGGATGAGGCGGTGCTGCTGGCGCTCAGCCTGGAAGCTCTGGAGCAATTTTTCGAGACGTTTCCAGAGGCGCGAGTAGTCATTTTGCGCAATATCGCCAGGGTGCTGGCGCGGCGGCTACGCGATTCCAACGTTCGGGTCGCAGCTACCTCTTCTTCTTCCTGAATTGCCGATGCACGCATGACCTGGTCGCTCTTTTTCGGTCTGCTCCTCGTCGCGGTGGTTATTCTAAAATATCTGAAGCCGCGAGGAGAGCGCTGCCCCCAGTGCCATGCCGTCCGCAAAGATACGGAGATGCCGCTCTGTCCCGAATGTGGCTGGATCTTCGAGGTCCCGGGGGAGGAGGACGACGACTATGGAGAGGAAGAGGAAGAGGAAGTTTTTTAGAGGAGTTATGGGGCTGTCCCCGCCGAAAATGAGACTGCGAAGATGGAATGGGTGATCGCCGCACTGGCCGTAGGCTGTCTGTTTTTCGCCTTTCAGGTGATAATGGACTATGTGAGATACAAGGGCACGGTTGCGCCCAGGATACGGCTGCTGGAGGAGGCGAAAGAAGAGCTGAAAGGGAAGATCGAAGAGGCCAGAACCGATCTGGACGAAAAACAGGGCCGATTGGATCCCCTCAAAGGGGAGATTGGTCGCCTGGAACGGGAATATCTCGATCTACAGGGACAGATCGAAGAAGAACGGGCCAAGCAGAGAAACCGCTCGCAACTGCCGGGCAGGGGAGCGATCCGCATTCGGCCCCGATAGTGAGGGGTGCCCAGACGTTCTCAACCCGCTGCGCTACCGCAGATTTCGAGTTTTCGCTTGACAAGCCCATGTTCCCATTTTTAGATTGTTTTTGCTTGTTTTAGGACTGAGATTTAAATACCTCCGTTAATGCGGAGAAGATCTAAGAGCTAATTGACATTCAATTTGGTCGAGTTGTCCTGTATTTAGTCCTTTTATAAAAAATGCTGTCGGGAACCGCGACGCCCTCGAACTCGGAGTTCGGGTCGGGGCCGCTGGCATACCAGCCCTTTCACGTTTGGAGGTCAGAGATGAAAATGCGGGTCTTTTCCACACTCCTTGCAATAGCCGGTTTGATGTTGTTGGTCGGCTGCGGCGGAGATCCGCCGACGGCCGATCTAAACGCCGCAAAGCAGGCGCTGGACGAGGCGCGTGCGGCCGGGGCCGAGAAGTTCGCGCCCAGCGAATACGCCGCTGCGCAGAGCGTCTACAATCAGGCCGAGAGCGCCGTCAATACGGAAAAGGAAAAGCTGTTCAAGAATTTCGATCAGGCCGTGCAGCTGATCACCGACGCCAAGAATAAGGCCGGGGCGGCCAAGTCGGCGACGATGATGGCCAAAGGCAAAGCCCAGAGTGCAGCTGAAGGGGTTATCTCCGCTGCTGCCAGTGCGGTCCAGAAGGCGCAGACCAGTCTTGAAAACGCGCCTTCCGGAAAGGGAACCGAAGGGGATATAGAACAGCTGCGCGCCGATCTGAACGGAGCCGCCGCCGACTTGAGCGCCGCCCGTTCGGCAGTGGCCAGCGAGAATTTCGAGACGGCCAATTCCAAGGCCGCCGCCGCCAAGCAGACGGCGGAGCAGGTGGATAACGGAGTGCAGATGGCGGTTCAACGGTACAACGAACTGGTCGAAAAGAACACTCCCTGGTACGAGAAGATCTGATTCTGCGTTTCCGTTTTTAAGCAAGATGGGCGGCCGGTGAAGAAGCAATTCTTCCCGGCCGTTTTAATTCTTATGTCGAGTGCACCGCATTATAGGGCGATCGGCTGGTTGGTGGCCGTGGGACTGGTGCTGTTGGGGGTAGCTCCGCTTGAAGGCGTTGTCGACGAACGCGCTTTGCTACGCGCCGAACACCGGCAATTGTTGCAGGTTCTCAGCCAGCGCCAGCTCAAATCGCCGTACATCGTCATCGATACTCACGACAATCGATTGCAGCTCAGAGCGGGGGGGGAAATGATACGCGACGCCGCCTGCTCCACGGGCAGCGGCCGCAGACTGGAGGGGGAAAAGGCGTGGTACCGCTGGATCTTCGCCACCCCCAGAGGGCGCTTTTCCGTGCTGCGCAAGGTGGTCGACCCGCTGTGGATTCGCCCCGTCTGGGATTTCATCGAGGCGGAGGAAGAGATCCCGATATTCGCCGAGGACCGACGGCGCTTTCAGCGGGGCATTCTGGGGGAGTACGCCCTCTACTTCGCCAAGGACTTCATGATTCACGGCACGCTGTACGAAGTAAATCTGGGGAAGAGTATCACCCATGGCTGCGTGCGCGTGGGAGCGGAGGATCTGCAGTATCTCTACGACACGGTCGAGAAAGGCTGGCCGGTTTTTATCTACTGAAGGAGTCATGCGGGGAATCTGGCTGGAAGAGGGGAAACTGCGGCTGCGCGCGGATCTGTCTATTCCCGACCCTCTGCAAGGGGAGGGATTGGTCAGGGTACTGCGGGCTGGCATCTGCAACACGGATCTGGAATTGGTGAAGGGATACTATCCCTTCACAGGGGTGCCGGGACACGAGTTCGTGGGGGTGGTGGAGTGCGGGCCGGAGAAGTTGGTAGGGCGGCGCGTGGTAGGTGAAATCAACGCGGTGTGCAATCGCTGCCAGGATTGCCGTGGCGGGCGGCGCAGCCATTGTCGGGAGCGCACGGTGCTGGGGATAGCGGGGCGGAATGGGGCGTTTGCCGAGTATCTGACGCTGCCGTGGGAAAATCTGCATCCGGTTCCAGAGAATATTTCTACCGACGCGGCCACCTTTATCGAGCCGCTGGCAGCTGCTTTGGAGATCCAGCAACAGGTGAGAGTTGCGCCCAACGATCGGGTGCTGGTGGTGGGAGATGGTAAGCTGGGACTGCTGATCGGTCAGACACTGGCGCTGACGGGTTGCCAGTTGCTGGTCGTCGGGCGACATGCGGACAAACTGGTGCATCTGGACCGCAGGGGCATCGATACGGGGACGGCGGAGAGGGTGGGGTCCGGAAGTTTCGACCTGGTGGTGGAGTGCACGGGCAACGGGGACGGTTTCGACCTGGCGCGGCGAGCGCTGCGTCCCAGAGGGCAGATGGTGCTGAAGAGCACCTACGCCGGCAGGCTGAGCATCGATGCCTCTTCTCTGGTGGTCGACGAGATCACTTTGATCGGTTCGCGCTGCGGGCCGTTTGCACCGGCTCTGCGGTTGCTGGCCGCCGAGCAGATCGACGTCGAGTCTTTGATCGGCGCCCGCTACTCCCTCGGCGAGGGATTGGACGGTCTTGCCAGGGCCGAAGAACCGGGGATGTTGAAGGTGTTGCTGAAAATGGACGAGGGGTAATCGAGAGGGGAGCAGAGAAAGGGCATGGAATATCGCACATTGGGAAAGACCGGGCTGGAGGTGTCGGTGATGGGGATCGGGACGGGTGGACCGAGCCAGTTTGGACAGAAATCAGGGGTGTCGGAGCAGGAGGTGGTCTGTCTGGTACAGCGCGGATTGGAACTGGGGATCAACTTTTTCGACAGTTCGGCCGGATACGGAGAGAGTGAGGAAATTCTGGGGCGGGCGCTGCGCGGTGTGCCGCGCGACGACTACGTATTGGCGACCAAGTTTCTGCCCACGAGAGAAGGGGAGGTGACGTCGTCCGCCGACGTGGTCGCATCGGTCGAGCGCAGCCTGACCCGATTGGGAGTTGAGAGCGTCGATATCATGCAGTTCCACGGCGTCAAACCGGCCGACTATCCGCGCGTGACGGAATCGCTTCTGCCGACTCTGCAAAAGCTGCAGGAACAGGGGAAATTCCGCTTTTTGGGACTTAGCGAGACTTACGCCCAGGACCCTTGTCACGAGACGCTGCCCCAGGCGTTGGCGGATGGGATTTTCGATACGGTGATGGTGGGATACAACATATTGAGCCCCGGTGTCGAAGGGCTGTTGCCCGCCTGTAGGGCACAGGGGATGGGAGTAATCTGCATGGTGGCGGTGCGCAAGGGATTGAGTCGCCACGAATACCTGCTGGAACGGCTGGAGGATGCGGGCAAGCGGGGAATTATCGAGCGGAGCGCGTTGCCGGCCGCCGATCCACTCGGCTGGCTGGTGAAGGGAGAAGTTGAGTCGCTGCCGGCCGCCGGATACAAATATGTCGCTGCTCAACCGGCGATCGGAACGGTGCTGAGCGGCACGGCTAATCTGGAGCATCTGGAGGCGAACGTCAGGGCCATACTGGGGCCGCCGTTGCCCGAAGGGGATGTGGTGCGGCTGCGGCAGATCTTCGGCCAGGTGCAGGAACCGCTGGGGGATTGATGGATGGTCGTTCTATGGGCCGTTCTCCTGCTGCTGGTTCCGCATACGAGTCGCGGTGAAACGCTCGATTCGGAGGGGTTGGTCCGGATAAATCGGGCGTTGCGGGACTGGCTGACGCTAACCGAAAAGGATCGTCCCTATCTGGTATTGGATCGAGAGGCAGGGGAAATTCGCCTGCAGCACGGTTGGGCGGTGCTGCGAAATTGTCCCGTGCTGGTAGATTCTGCGGGGGGGGTGCCCCAATCCCCGACCAGGTTGCACCAGAAGTTTCGCCGCTACCGCCCCAGCGACCCCTGGAGCGAGACCGCTGTCGGCCCGTTCGACTGGGAACAGAATCTGGTAGAAGAGGCTACCGCCGACTGCGCGCTCTTTTTTTCCAATCGAATGCTTATCTACGCTTCTGAAGTCTGGGGCAGACCGCGCGCTCCGGCGCTGCAGATCGGTATAGGGGATTTACGCGCGCTGTACGACGCCTGCGATCCGGAAACGGACCTAGTAATTCTTCCACATCGCTGGAACGAGGAGTTTGGAAATGAGTGAGCAGCTGCTGGTCGGGGTGGCCCGCGCCGATATTACTCCGGCACCGGGTATTCACATGGGCGGATACTGGGGGCGCAAGTCCGGGGCGACGGATGTCCACGATCCGCTCATGGCCAAAATGTTGACCTTTGAGCTGGGGACGATGAGAGCCGCGCTGGTGGCGCTCGACCTGGTGGGCCTGGATGCCGCGACCGTGGCGTCGATTCGGCGACGCATCGAAAAGGGGGTGGGGATTCCCGGAGAGGGGATTATGGTTTGCTGTTCGCACACCCACGCCGGGCCGTTGACCGCTCCGTTCAGAGGGATGGGAGAGATAGACGAAACCTACCTGGCCGAGGTGGAAGAGACGGTCGCCCGGCTGGCGGAGGGGATGGCCGCTCCGCAGCCGGCACGGGTGGCTCATGCGCGCGTGGAAGCCAGGCTGGGGATCAATCGGCGGGAGGCGCGACAGACGGGGGTGGAGATCGGCCACAATCCGGACGGGCCGGTCGTCTCCTATGCCCACCTGGTGCGATTCGAGGGGGAGGAGGGATTGCTGGCGACGCTGTTCAGCCACGCCTGTCACGGGGTGGTTTTGAGCGGAGCCAACCACAGCATTAGCGCTGATTTTCCCGGGGCGACCGCCCGTTTTGTGGAGAGGGAGACCGGCGCTCCGGCGCTGTTTGTCAACGGCGCCTGTGGGGATATCAATCCGCGCAAGACAGGGGGGAGTTTCGAGGATGTGGAGGAACTTGGACGAGAACTTGGGCAGGCCATAGTGGATGGCCTGGATGGCGTTTCGGCGGTAAAGATAACCTCTCTGCGCCACGCACTCGAAGAGGTGCAGCTGCCGCTGTGCGAGCCCCCTTCGCGTCTACAGGCGGAAGTGGAAAAACTGGCGCTGCAGCTGAAGGCAGAGCTGAAAAAGATCGCCAGCGATGGAGGGGATATCTGGGCGCAGCGGGTACCGCAGGCGCATCTGGAGTGGGCTCAGGCAACGCTGGATTGGGTGAAAAAAGGGGAGGACAGGGAGCGGTCTCAGCGGTTTGAAATTCAGGTCCTCGCTCTGGGGGGATTGGCGCTGTTGGGGATGGAGGGGGAGATCTTTTCGCGCTATCAGCTGGAGTTGGAGGAGGAATCGCCACTCCCGGCGACGCTGCTGTGTGGCTATGCCAATGGATGCGTCGGGTACGTGCCCACTGCGGACGAATATGCGCGTGGAGGGTACGAGGTCGATTCGGCGTACAAGGTATATCCGAGCGTGCAGATGATCGCGCCCGAAAGCGAAGAGTTGATCCGGCGGGCGGCGCGATCCCTGCTGGGGAGTGTGGCAGCCTGACGGAGGGTTCTACCGAGGCGCTCTACCGAGGCGCTCTACCGAGCGGAGAAAAAGCGGTTGTCGGTGCCCCCCGGACCGACCTTCATTTCGACCCGTTTGCCGCAGCGGGGACAGGCCCCTTTGTAGGCGGTTTTTTCTTTGTTGAGATAGGCCCGGGAGTACACGTTGCAGCATTGGAAATGCACGCCCAGGAATTTGCGTTTTTCATCCATATTCATACCCTTTCGACGGAATATACCCGACCGTCGAAGTTGCTGTCAAGCCGGCGGTTGCGTCGGATGCGGGCATTCCGCATTTTTGACAGGCATTGCAGTGGAGTTTCGGGCGCTTTGACGTTACCTGTCGGATTGAGCGGGGGGGCGATATGCCCGGAATTTTTTCTCGGGCAAACTCCAGGAGCAAAATGACCAGCAGCTATCGACCGACGGATGATCTGGGCAACGACCTGGAGATGCTCTATCGCCAGGTGCCGGCGACCTGCTGCGCCAGTTCGGGAGAGTGCTGCGCCCTCACCGAAGAGGAATTCGAAAACTACTACGCTACGATGTTTCCCCTTTATCGGGTGGAGTATCACAACGTCGTCCAATTTGTGGAGGCCAGTTTCTCGGAGGAACGGTGTCGGGAGTTGCTGGGTTTCACTGAGGAGCGCCCGCGGCGCTGTCCCTTCTTGGGGGCGGACAACCGTTGCACTATATATCCGGTTAGACCTCTGATCTGCCGGACCTATGCGGTGATGAATACCGAGTCGATCGGGCTCGCGGTAGAGCGCCATAAGGGGCAACTGCCGGACGACTGGATCCGCAGGTTCGTGTTGCGCGAGAGCGGCATGTTCTGCCCGCGCGTGCGCGTGACGGAGCCGGAGAAGCTGGACAGGCACGCCAAGAACCTGATCGAGTCGGTATACGAGAGCGAACTAACGCGTCTCAGCGAGGGGGTGGAACTGGCCGGGGATGAACGCAGGACGATCTTCGCGGCGGCCACCGGTCGGCGCAGTTGGCCGCTGCGCTGGAGTTGGGGAGGATTCAATTCGGTGCGCTTCGCTCCGCTCGAATGGCTGCAGGAGAAATTCAAAGGGTACTGGAAGAAAGCGGATTTGGTGGACGCTGGCTGATAGGAGGACAAAACTGTGTTTTGTCCTCCTATCAGCTTGGGAGTATAGATGGAAAAATGTTATTTTTCCATCTATACTCCATACGCTATGCTACGGCATGGTGCGGTATTGGCTTCGGAATGAGATCAGTTTACCTTCACGCGGGTGCTTACGCACCCCGGATAGTAGGTGAGGAAAAGGAAAGAATAGATGCGCACGATTTCGGTGGACGAAGCACAGGTCGGCGACGTGCTGGCAGAGGCGCTGGACGACGGTCAGGGAAAGATGCTGCTGCCCAAGGGATCCAAGCTCTCACCGGCGGCGATCTCCCTGCTCAAGAGGCGGGAGATCAGGATATTGAACGTCGAGGGGGAGGATCCGGACGCGGCCGATGCGGCAAAGGTGCTGGAGGATCTGGATTTCCGCTTTTCGGACCTGGAGGAGGACGAGTTGATGATGGAAATAAAGAAGATCGCCCGCGGCCACCTGGCGAAGAAGTGAGGACAGAGAGCGATGACGGAAGAAAATAAAAAAGAGAAGCTGAGACGAATAGTCGAGAAGGCGAGTAATCTGCCCACCCTGCCCGACATCGTCCTGCGGATCGCCGAGATGGTGGACAGCCCCGAGACGACCGGGCGACAGCTGGGGGCCGAAATCGCCAGGGATCAGGTGATCTCCGCCAAAGTGCTCAAGCTGGTGAACTCGGGGTTCTACGGTTTTTCCCAGCCGATTTCCACCATTCCGCACGCGGTCACCATGCTGGGGTTCAATGCGGTGAAGAGTCTGGTGCTCAGCTGCTCGGTTCTCGATTCGATGAACGAGGCGTATCCCGGGCTGTGGGAGCACTCTCTGGCCTGTGCCCGCACCTGCACGATCATCGCCGAGCATCTGGAGATGGCCGACCCGGAGGAGTTGAGCACTATCGGTCTGCTGCACGATCTGGGCAAGGTGGTGATCTACCAGAATATCGAGGCGGGGTACAAGAGAATTCGCCTGCGCGTCGAAAAGAAGGAGATGCTGATCTACCAGGCCGAGGAGGAGGTGTTGGGATCGAACCACGGCGAGGTGGGAGGATGGCTGCTGGAAAAGTGGGCCCTGCCGGCGAGTCTCACCGAACCGATCACCGACCACCACGACTTCCGTCCCCGTCGAGACCACGCCGAGCGCACCGCCCTGCTGCACCTGGCGGATATTCTCTGCCGCGCCGAGTCGTTCGGCAACGGTGGCGATCGCAAGATTCCCCGCCTGGACCCGGAAGCGCTCCTGGTGATGGATATGACTATAGACGATATGCGAGAGATCATGAATCGGATGAACGAGGAACTGCTCGATATTCCGCGCCTGTAGACCGGGAAGCTGCCATGCAGAATATGCCGATGCGAGAATTCCTGCAGCTCTTTCCCCGCCCCGCCCTGGTCGTCGACGGTGCCTTACAGGCAATCGCCTACAGCCGGCGCGTCCTGCCGGTGTTCGGCCTGCGGACCCGGGGGATGAGCGCGTCTCCCGAAGAGGTGCTCACCCGGGTTCTGGTGGAGAATGAGGAACTGGTCGACCAGTTGGCTCTGGCCACCACGCAGTTGTTCAAACCCGGGGACGAGGAGCGTTTCTCCTGGAAGCATCGAGACCGCACCTATGCGGTGACTGCCTGTCCGATGGGAGAAGAGGGGAATGCCTTCCTGGTTATCTTCGAGGACACCACGCATCGGGCTATGTCGGAAGAGATCCTGATCAACGCCCGCAGCTATTTGGAGCAGATTCTGGACGACATTCCACTGGGCATAGTGGTGCTCAATCCGGAAATGCGCTTCACCTCCATCAACCGCCGGCAGCTGCGCTTTCTGGAGCAGATGCAGGTCGAACTGAGTTTGATCGAGGCGATCGGGGCGACGCCGGAGGAGGCGCTACCGGAGGAACTGGGGCGGGAGTGGCAGCGACTGTGCCGAGCCGTACTCGATAGCGGGGAGCGCATCGAGGAGGGCAAGAAGGGATATCCGGTCGAGGAAGGGGAACTGGTACTGGCCACCATGGCCACCCCGCTGCGCGATCAGCAGGGGGAGATCGCCGGGGTCATTCTGGTGGCCGACGACGTCTCCGAGCAGACCCGCCTGGAACGGGAGTTGGTGAAAGTGGAAAAGCTGGCCACCGTCGGCCAGATGGTGATAACCATCAACCACGAAATCAACAACCCCCTGAGCATCATCTCCACCAACGCCCAGACGCTGCGCCTGCTCAACCGCGATCTGAGCGACAAGAACGTCGCCAAGCTGGAAAAGATCGAAGAACAGGTGAAGCGCATCGCCGAGGTGACCGAGCGGCTGCGGCAGATGGACGAGGTTGCGACCAGCGAGTACATCGACTCCGGACCGGACATGATCGATGTCTGGGGTAAAGGGGAAGGAGAACAGCCATGAACAGCTACCGAGTAGCCATTCTGGGATGCCGCGGCCGGGGGACGGCGGCGGCGCGAGCCTATCACGAGCATCCGCAAACGGAGATCGTCGGTCTGTGCGATCTGGTCGCCGAGTTGCGCGACAGTCTGGGGGAGGAACTGGGCGTCGATGCCCGGTACGAGGACCTGGATCGGATGATCGAGAGCACCGAACCAGATATCGTGGTCATCGCCACAGGCACCGAGTTCCACTACGATTTGGCCATGAGGGTGTTGGAACACGGGGTGAACATCGACGTGGAGAAGCCGCTGTGCACGGACCTAGAGGAGGCGGATGCGGTGATCGCCAAAGCGCGCGAAAAGTCGGCGCGCATCGCCGTCCACCACCAGGGACGCACAGGTGGGGCGATGCTGGCGGTGAAGAAGGCGATTGCCGAGGGGAAGATCGGATCGCTGCGCTATCTCCACGGCAGCGGCAAGGGGTACTACGGGGCGTATGGGCTGATGAACATCGGCACCCATATGCTCAACAATATGATGGGCATCGCTGGACATTGCCGCAGCGTCGGCGCAGTGGTACTGACCGACGGGAGGCCAATCGTCCCCGGGGATGTGCTGAATGCAGCCGGGGGAATGGGGGTCGTCGTGGGAGAGCAGATCACCGCGGCGTTGGATTTTTCGGACGGGGTCACGGGCACGCTGGTCCAGCATCGTTTTCCGAAAGTGGACTCTGCGGCCTACTGCCTGGAGATTTTCGGTACGGAAGGACGCCTGCTGTGGAAGACCACCGGGGCCTGGTGGCTGCCGACGCCGCATTTTGTGGCGGACGGCGAAGAAAATAAATGGCAACCCCTGGAGATACTCCTGCCGGAGTCGTTTCCCGCAAACGGGCAGGCCAGTGAGGCGGATTACTGGTATGCCGACGACTTCGTTCGCGCTCTGGACGAAGGGAGGGAGCACGAGTGCAACGGGCCGGAGGGGCTCCATGTCATGGAAATCATGATGGGAATCTTCGAGTCGGGCGCCTATGGTCGACGCGTGGAGCTTCCTCAGACCGAACGGAACCATCCTCTGCTGCGCTGGCTGCGGGAGGGAGATATGGAACCGCCTGGT
>Ga0233430_1002019_pt1 | contig 25050 bp, 26 predicted proteins | sample SI_118_April2016_2_FD_179883 | JGI IMG/M metagenome (GOLD analysis project Ga0233430, IMG submission 179883) | Seawater microbial communities from Saanich Inlet, British Columbia, Canada - SI_118_April2016_150_MG | ecosystem: Environmental > Aquatic > Marine > Inlet | place: Canada: British... | reverse complement strand
ACTCATTATGGATTGAAAGAACCGCTATTTGAAGAAATTCAGGCTGGGTTGAACGTTACCGTTTTTAAAGAAACAACCGATAGCGTAGTAAATGAGGGAGTAAATATAACGTAATCATGTGATTTACCGTTCACAGATCACAGTTCACTGATCACAGCTTTCAAATCACAGCTCACTGATCACAGTTTACCGTTCACAGTTAACGGTCCCAAACTGGGACTGAAAGGGCGGAGCCATATCAGAAACTGATTATGGATGTTAAAAGAATGAAAAAAACATTGAAAAAACCACAAGCAGTATCCATCCAAAATCCAGCATCATTATTTATTAGTGGTTTTTTTCATCCAAAATCCACCATCCAAAATCCAACATCCAACATCATTCTCCCACCATCCAAAGCCAAAAGTTTTTCCTGAACAAGGTATCTATATGCTTGCAACGGTAATTCCATCATGAACAATAATGAAATAGTTATTTACAAATCAGATGATCAGGTTGATTTTCAGATAGATGTGCGACTCAAAGATGATACGGTTTGGTTGAATAGACAGCAGCTTTCTTTGTTATTTGGTAGAGACGTTAAAACAATAGGAAAGCATATTAACAATGTTCTTAAAGAGGAACTTAATGCTATGTCATTGTCAGTTGTCTCAAATTTTGCGACAACTGCGGCGGATGGGAAAACGTATCAAGTTGAGCATTACAATTTAGACGTGATTATTTCCATAGGATATAGGGTGAAGTCAAAGCGAGGTATAGCATTTCGCATTTGGGCAAATCGTATTTTAAAAGAGTTCCTACTCAAAGGGTATGCTGTAAGCAATCGCATCGATAGAGTGGAGAGGAATGTATATTTATTAAATAAAAAAGTGGAAGCAATTGATTTCCAGGTACAAACAAGCCTTCCACCAACCGAAGGCATCTTCTACGACGGTCAAATATTCGATGCATATGCATTTGTAGCAAACATAATAAAATCTGCAAAGAAATCAATCATTTTAATAGACAACTATATTGATGAAACAGTACTAATGATTCTATCAAAAAGACGCCCCCAGGTAAGTGCTGCCATTTACACAAAAAGTATTTCTAAACGATTACAATTAGACCTTAAAAAACATCATGAACAATATCCATCCATAGAGGTAAGAACATTTGATAAATCCCATGACCGGTTTTTGATCGTCGATGAATCCACGATTTATCATATTGGCGCATCCCTAAAAGATATTGGTAAAAAGTGGTTCGCGTTCTCCAAAATCAATCTAAACGCACCGGAATTAATCGAAAAACTAACGTCGTGAACATTTTTCCAATTATCAATTATCAATTATTTGGTGTCTAGTTTTTTTCAATAGTAAATAGTCAATTATCAATCGTCAATTTAAAAGTCAATTCCTTCGTCAATAGTAAATAGCTTGTCCGCCGGAAGTATGTAGGCGGGGAGCCTTATCAAGGAGATTAAAAAAATGTTAAACAATAAATCTATATTAGTAACAGGGGGCACAGGATCCTTTGGTAAAAAGTTTATAAAAACTGTACTTGGTAGATATAGCCCTAAAAAAATAATCGTTTATAGCCGGGATGAGCTGAAACAATTTGAAATGCAACAAGAATTGCCAGATGACGGCAAATTGCCAATGCGTTATTTTATTGGAGATGTACGTGATTTAGGACGTTTGAAAATGGCAATGAATGGGGTAGACTATGTGGTGCATGCAGCTGCGCTTAAACAAGTACCGGCAACGGAATACAATCCTTTTGAAGCGGTAAAAACCAATGTATTGGGCGGGCAAAATGTTATTGATGCTGCCTTTAAAAATGGAGTACAAAAGGTAATTGCGTTAAGTACCGATAAAGCAGCTGCGCCCATCAATTTATATGGTGCCACAAAATTAACTTCTGATAAATTGTTTATAACTGCTAATAACTATAAAGGTACTCAAGATATTAAATTTTCTGTAGTTAGATATGGTAACGTCATGGGTAGTAGAGGATCGGTTATTCCTTTTTTTCAAGGAAGGAAAGAAAGTGGAGTATTACCGATAACAGATGAGCGTATGACTCGATTTAACATTACCTTGCAAGAAGGCGTAGATTTCGTATTAGAAAATTTTGAAAGAATGTGGGGCGGTGAATTATTTGTACCTAAAATTCCAAGTTATAATATTTTGGATATAGCAAAAGCGATTGCCCCTAACTGTGAACATAAAATAGTTGGTATTCGCCCAGGTGAAAAACTACATGAAGAAATGATTACAGAATCTGATGCAATGAATACATTAGAATTTGATAATTATTATGTCATTGTTCCTTCAATTCGAGTTTGGAGTAAAACAAAATTCAAAAATGAAAGCAACAAAAAGATGGGAAAGCCGTGTTCTGACGGTTTTAGCTACAACAGCAAGTCAAACAATGATTTCTTATCTGTTGAAGAATTAAAAAGTTTAATAAAAACACTATGATTAATTACGGCAAACAGTCCATTGACAAAAAAGATATAAAGGCGGTTATGGATGTTTTGAATTCTGACTGGTTAACCCAAGGACCAAAAGTTGAAGAGTTTGAACAAGCATTCGCAAATTATTGCGGTTCGAAATATGCTGTAGCTGTATGTAATGGAACGGCTGCTCTCCATTTGGCTAATCTTGCTATTGGTACAGATATAACAACAAACGTAATTACAACTCCCATTACATTTTTGGCAACTACTAATAGTGTAATTTATGCTGGGGGGCATCCGGTTTTCGGAGATATAAGTGATGGGTCTTTCACATTGAACCCCGAAAAGGTAAAGGAGTTGGCTGAAGGGGCAATCGGTTTCAAAGGAATAATCCCAGTACATTTAGGTGGTGTAGTTTGTGATATGGAATCGTTAAAGCAAATTGCTGACGAAAATAATTATTGGGTTATCGAAGATGCGTGCCATGCATTAGGGGGAAAATGGTTAGATAAAACTGGTAAAATGCACACAGTTGGGGATTGCTCTTATTCGGATATGACAATTTTCAGTTTTCATCCGGTGAAACAAATTACTACAGGAGAAGGCGGTGCAATTACGACAAATGACAAATCCATTTATGAGAAATTATTACTGCTTCGTTCCCATGGTATGACTAAAGATGAAAACTTGCTAAAAGAAAACCATGGTGGTTGGTATTATGAAATGCATGAATTAGGATTTAACTATCGCATGACAGATATCCAAGCAGCGTTAGGAATAGAGCAATTAAAGAAAAATGATGAATGGGTTAAAAAAAGAAGAAAAATAGTTTCTAATTACGATGAAGCTTTTAAAATTGTTGAGCAGTTAACGCCACAACAGCATCCTGATGAAAATAGTAAGTATTCCTATCATCTTTACATTATTCAATGTGAAATGCGAGCTGAATTATTTCGATATTTAAAAGAAAATGATGTGAATACTCAGGTGCACTATATCCCGATTCACTTGCAGCCCTATTACAAAGAGAAATATGGATATGGCCGCGGTGATTATCCTGTGGCGGAAAAATATTATGACCATGTTTTATCATTACCATTATATCCAACTTTAACTGATACTGACCAGGATAAAGTTATATCATTAATTAAGCAGTTTTATGCAAAAAATTGACTTTATAGCTGAAGTGTCATCCAATCACAACCGTGATATTAATCGTATGAAAGAATTTATTTATGCATCAAAAGAAGTGGGATGTACGGGGGTTAAATTTCAATTATTTAAAATTGATGAATTATTTTCACCTGAAATTCTTGCGAAAAGTGAAACCCATAGGAAACGGAAAGAATGGGAACTACCGATTAAATATATACCGGAATTAGCTGATTTATCACATTCTTTAGGACTTTCATTCAGTTGTACACCATTTTATCTTGAAGCAGTTGATATTTTAGAGCCATATATTGATTTTTATAAAATAGCTTCCTACGAATTATTATGGATTGATTTATTTGAGAAATGTGGAAATACAGGAAAACCTATCGTTTTTTCTACAGGTATGGCAACATTAGATGAAGTTGAAACCACTCTTAATTGTCTAATAGCGACAGAAACAAAAGATATAACTGTTTTGCACTGCAATAGTGCCTATCCTACTCCAATAAAAGATGCAAATTTGGCGGGAATTAAATCTTTAAAAAAAATGATTGAAACAATGGATAACCAAAATCAAATTGAGATAAAAGTAGGATACAGTGATCACACAGTTTCCCCAGCTGTCATTTATAGGGCGACTCATCAATACAATGTAGACTTTGTTGAATTCCATTTAGACCTAGATGGAAAGGGTGAAGAATACAAAGCAGGTCATTGTTGGTTACCAGATCAAATATCTGAAGTTATTGCTAATCTTAATTTAGGCTTGGAAGCTGACGGGCAAGAAATATTTGAGCCTTCCATTTCAGAATTGCCAGATCGTGGTTGGCGTGCAGACCCAGCTGATGGACTTCGACCGTTATTAAAGATAAGAGAATCATTTAATGGTTGAATATTGTATTGGTACAGCCCAATTTGGTATGAACTATGGGATAGCAAATAAAAGTGGTCGTCCCAATTGCTTGGAAGTTGATAAAATATTGGAATATGCTGTTAAAAACAATATTCGGTATTTAGACACGGCACAGTCCTATGGAGAAAGCGAGGCTGTACTTGGGGAAGCGATTAGCAAACTGTCGAATTCAGATAGTATTAGAATAATTTCTAAATTGTCACCAGATCTACAAGAAAAGAATCCTACAATTATTATTGAATCTGTTAAGTCTAGTATAAAGAAATTAAATGTGAAATCATTATATGGATTTCTTGCTCATAGAGTTGAAGCAATTAAATCTGATTCGTTTTTAACTGCAATTGAAATAATGAAAAAGAATGGACTTGTTATTAAAACAGGTGTTTCTGTTTATACGCCAGAAGAAGCATTGGATGTAATAAATCATCCTGCCGTTGATATTTTGCAAATTCCGTTTAATATTCTAGATAAGCGTTGGATAGATAATGGTATAATAGAAAAAGCAAAAGAGAAAAATATACAATTATTTTTTAGATCTATTTTTTTACAGGGCCTAATTTTTTTAAATGAAGACGAACTTGCTAGTCGAAAAATGGATTGGGCAAAACTCTTTCTCAAAGAGTTTAATGGTTTAGTAAAAGAGACACCCTTCTCTCCTATAGAATTAGCTTTTGGTATTTTAACTAACACGCCAGGTGATAACATAATTATTATGGGATTAGATTCTTTAAGTCAGTTACAACAAAACTTGAATATTATAGAAAGATCGATAATTAATAAAAAAGTATCTGAGGAATGGTGGTCAAAACTTCCTTTGTTTCCTGAAAAATTTCTAAATCCATCTTTATGGAATTAAAACCGAAAATAGTTGCAATAGTACAAGCTCGTATGGGCTCAACTCGGTTACCGGGTAAAATATTGAAACCTATCCAAGGAAAGCCAATGTTATGGCACATTGTTACTCGTCTAAATGTTATTGATGAGATTGATGAAGTTGTCATCGCCACTAGTGATTTATCTTCAGATGATCAAGTTTCTAAAATGGCAACAAATTATGGCATTGTATGCTTCCGAGGATCTGAATCTGATGTATTGAAGCGTTTTTTTCATGCAGCTAATATGGTCAATGCCAAACATGTTATGCGAATTACTGGTGATTGTCCGCTAGTTGACCCCCCAACAATAAAGAAAGTAGTAAAACTATACTTTGATGGTGATTTTGACTATTGTGGTGTAGCGTGTGGCGCCGGGGTTGCTAAAGAGAAAAACATCAACCGTTTCCCTGATGGACTTGATGCGGAAATATTTTCCTACGATGTTTTAAAGGAAGCTTATTCAGAAGCATCTACAGATTTATATCGTGAACATGTAACACCATTTATTTGGCAAAATAAAAAAAGGTATAAATTAGGCTCACTGTATTCTGAAAACGATTATTCTGATATACGATTGACAGTCGATAATCGAGAAGATTTTGATTTTATTTCATGGATATATGACATGCTTTATCCAAATAATTTATATTTTGATTTGCAAAACATTTTAGAATTATTAGAAAACAATCCTGATGTTATGACTAATAAACATTTGATAGGTCAAGAAGGCTATGAAAAATTTTGGAATTGAAAAAATGAAAAATAGCACTGGCCAATTATTGTATCAAAAGGCTAAATACCTGATTCCTGGTGGCACTCAATTATTATCTAAAAGGCCGGAAATGTTTGCGCCAAATGTTTGGCCGGCATATTACTCCAAAGCTAAAGGTTCCAAAGTGTGGGATTTAGATGGCAATGAATATATTGATATGTCAATCATGGGAATTGGCGCGAATATTCTCGGTTATGCAGATGAAGAAGTAGATAATGCTGTAAAAAATGCAATCAATAACGGCATTTCTTCTTCGCTGAATTGCCCGGAAGAGGTTGAATTAGCAGAATTGCTAATAGAATTACATCCATGGGCAGATATGGTTAGATATACACGAAGTGGTGGAGAAGCCTGCGCGGTTGCAATTCGTATTGCCAGAGCACATACAAAAAGAGATAAAGTTTTATTCAGCGGATATCATGGTTGGTCTGATTGGTATCTGGCGTCAAATTTAGGAGAAACAGATGCATTGGATGGACAACTAATGCCTGGACTTGACCCTGCAGGTGTGCCCCGTGGACTAAAAGATACTGCAATTCCATTTCACTTTAATGATATTGATGAATTGAAATTAAAAGCAAATGGTATTGAGAAAGAAATTGCGGCCATCATTGTTGAGCCTGCCAGAGGTGAAGATGCGCCTAAAGATTACTTGATATCTTTAAAATATTTTGCTCAAGAAATTGGGGCTGTTTTAATTTTTGATGAAATAACCAGTGGATTCAGAATGTGTGCAGGTGGAATCCATTTAAATTATGGCGTCAATCCGGATATTGCAGTTTTTGCAAAATCCATGGCAAATGGATATGCTATGGCATCAGTTATCGGTACTGAAAAAGTGATGAGTTCGGCACAATCTTCTTTTATTTCCAGCACAAACTGGACAGAAAGAATTGGACCGGTTGCGGCACTTGCTACCATAAAAAAGTATATTTCAAAAAATGTAGCTGAACATATTATAAAAATAGGGAATGATGTTAAATCGGTTTGGTCAAAGATGGCCGAAAATCATAGATTAAGCATTAATGTATCTGGCTTGCCGACACTTGCGGCTTTTTCATTTACCAATGAAAACAACCAAGCGATGATGACGTTGTTTACCATAGAAATGCTGAAAAAAGGATTCTTGGGGTTTAGACAGTTCAAATCATCATTTGCACATACTTCAGATGATATTAGTAAATATGAAAAAGCAGTTGATGACGTATTTCAAAAAATATCAATTACATCTATTGATGAATTGTTAAGTACACCGGTTGCTCATTCTGGATTATATAGATTAACGAAAGAGTGAATATTCTTTTTCGTTGCGATGGGTCTGTTGAAGTTGGCATGGGGCATGTGGTTCGTTGTTTGGCATTGGCTGATCATTTAAGAGATAGTTATGATTGTAGTGTCCAGTTTGCCATGCGCCAATCTGAATTGGGAATTAACAAAGTAAAAGAATCATATCCGGTTTTAGAATCCAATGAAAAAGATTTTAACTATAAGGAATGGTTAACTGATTGCATTGAAAAAACAAAAACCAATGTTCTAATTATGGATATGCGAGACGGGCTTACCAGAAAAGAATTAAAATCCATAAAAAAAAAGACCGGAATAGAGGTGATAACCATTGATGATCCTGAAGAGAAACGCTTAGAAGCTGATTTAGCCTTTTACCCACCAGTTCCCCAATTAAAAAACATGAGTTGGGAAGGATTTAAAGGTGAATTACATATTGGTTGGGAATATGTAATATTGAGAAAAGAATTTTTAAAACAATACCTAAAACCAAAAAATACAATTCCAAATGTTCTTATTTCTATGGGTGGGACTGATGAAGAGAATATGACAGAATTTGTTGTCAATTCTTTGAATCAGGTTAATAAAAAATTTAAAGCGATTATAATTGTTGGAGCCGGATATCCTTATTTGAAACAATTGGAAAAATATTTAAAAGAAGTTCAATATGCATTTGAGTTACATCAAAATCCAAAAAACATTGCATTAGTAATGTCTCAAGTAGACTTTGCCATTATTTCTTTTGGGCAAACGGCTTATGAATTAGTTTCATTAAATATCCCTGCATTATATTTCTGCCTAACTAAAGACCATGAAGAATCTGCTCAATTATTTAATAAGGAACGGATAGGGGAATCATTGGGGTTTTATTTTGATATAAAATACCATAATACGGTTGAGACAGTTACTAATTTGTTAAAAGAAAAAGAAATAATTGGAGAAATGTCACATAGATTACAATCAATAAACATTTCAAATTTAGATTTAATAACACAATTCATTATTAGGGATAACATTTATGTCTAAAATTCAATGGTCAGCAGTCAATTCCTTTACTAGAAATTCAACATCAAAATCGCTGGGTTATTATCGCCCATGCCCAATATGTGGTTCGCTTGAATCAAAGGTTATCTTGGAGTTAACAAAATTCCAATTTTACACGGATTCAAAGGACGACCCCAAACGATTTGATGTGCGTGAAAACAGATGCCTGTCTTGCTTTGCACTTTATCTAAACCCGTGCTATTCCAACCATGGGTTTAATATCTTGTTTGCTGAGGCTGGTCAGAGCTATGGTTCAACAACCGAGCACACGCATGAACAGATTAAATGGTTAAATAATAATAAACTATTAAATGATGGCGCTCGTATGCTTGACGTTGGGTGTTTCGACGGGTATTTTCTCTCATGCCTGCCGAAACATGTAAAAAAAATGGGTGTTGATATCGACGAAAATGCAGTTGAAAGAGGGCGTAAACAATATATAGAGAAAGAGATTCAATTTTTTATAGGAGATTTTGAGACATTTTCATTTAACGGTCCAGCCCCTGATACGATAACAATGTTTCATGTACTTGAGCATCTACCAAGACCAATCGAAGTTTTAAAAAAACTTCGTTCTATTTCTGAAATGACAACGAAACTTATTATAGAAGTCCCAGTAATAGAAAACGGAAAAACAAATGATATAAATGGTTTTTTCAGTATTCAGCATACAACGCACTTTAGCCGAAATAGTCTACGGAATTGTATAGCAATAGCTGGTTGGGAGATTGAAAAGGAGTATGAGGTTCCGGATTACAACGGATATCGTGTTCTAGTAACGCCCCATCCGAAAAAGCCCTTATGTCTCTCCTTATCTCCAACCCAGGAGGACTGGGTAGAACTAAATGATATTCTTTCCGGATGGTACATTGCAATTAAAAATGTGGAACAAATTATTAAAGGGATTAAACATAGTGATCGTTTTGTGATTTGGGGAGGTGGTGCCCATACTGAATATTTATACCAAGTAACTTCTTTTTTTCATACTCATCACCAGAAAAATTTTGTTATAATCGATTCTGACCCAATTAAACAAGGAAAAACATGGAGAGGAATATCTATCTATGATCCATCTATCATTAAAGAATTTGACTGGTCATCTACCAGCTTACTAATCTCAAGTTATGGTGGACAAGCTGCCATCTACAAAGATGCAATTGTAATGAAAGTTCCTAAAGAAAAAATTATTCAATTGTATAAAACAATAAGGCGATATTAACCATGATTAAAAAACTAATAGTGTATTTTGGTGCAGCAGGTTCTGGTCTTGCATATTGTCAACATTCTGGAATAGTGCCAGATATCTTTGTGGATAATGATTCTAGCAAATGGGGAACATTTGTTAATGGTGTTAAAGTTATGTCGCCAAAGGTGTTGGAATCTATAACACTTCAGGCGGTTATTATTACATCGGGTTATATTAAGGACATTCTCCCTCAGATTTTAAGTTTGGGAGTAGATAGAGATAAAATTTATCTCCCACCAAAGTCGTTATTGGGTTTTCATCCGTTCATTGATGAAATAAACCGAAAACAAGCTGCTGTTAAATTAAATGAGGTAATGACTGCCATGGGAAATCAAAAAAATATTGTAGCGGTAGGCGGGACAGCATTAGGTTTTTTTCGTGATAATGATTTTATTCATTGGGATAATGATATTGATTTATTTTCTCCCATTCAGTATAAGCCCGCTCTTATTGATTTTTTACAAAGACTTAACTATGGAATAGAAGATGAACAGGATTCAATAATGAAATCGATAAAATCAACTTTAATACTAGAGAATGGTGTCGAGATTCATTTTTCCATTGATTTTTTTGATGCAGAGTCGCGAACATTTGTGGATGTATTTGAAGACTATACCTGGGAATGGCCGACTCGAATGTTTACTCAATGTGCAAAAGTTAAAGTTCATGGTGAACTAATGAATGTACCGAATCCACCAGCTGAGTATCTTATTAAAGTTTACGGTTCGTCTTGGTCTAAACCAAATCCAGAATTTGGATATTCAGAGTATGCAGGAGATGTATCACAGGTAAATGAATGTAAAAAATGATTACACTACCCCTTTTTAGCAAAATACTTTACTTGTTAAAGCCATTTTATTGTTGAATTGTGATTTATTAAATGTTTAAAACACCCTTACTAACTGTAGATTGCGTTATGTTTAATGTTGGTGGTGTAGTCCTAATTCGACGGGGATTTGAGCCGTTTAAAGGCTGGTTTGCGTTACCAGGCGGCTTTTTAGAAATTGGAGAATCCGTTGAACAGGCGTGTGCACGGGAAATGAAAGAGGAAACGGGATTGGAAATAGAAATTTATGATTTGCGACTAATTGGAGTATTTTCAGATCCTGATAGAGATCCCCGTCGACATACAGTAAGTGTGGCTTTCCTAGGTCAATCAAACTTGGATAAGCTTCAGGCTGGTGATGATGCTATTTCTGTAGAAGTAGTTAAGAACTGGAGAGAGAAGGATATTGCATTTGATCACAAGAAGATTATAAAAGATGCTTGGTCTCTACATAATAATGGCATAATAGATGGCAAAATATAAATGAATGCAGTTGCTGTAGTATTGGCTTCTGGATCGGGTCAACGGTTTGGCGCTACATCTGTACCAAAACACTTAACCCAAATTTTCGGGATTCCTATTCTTGTGTGGACATTGGATACTGCTATTCATTCAAAGCTGTTTTCTTCTATCACAGTTGTTACAAGAAAGGATGACATTTGTCAGACTGAAAAAATACTCAAGGAATATTTTCCTAATAATATGTTCACAATTCGAATTCTAGAAGGGTCTAATGTACGCATACAATCATTTCTATTAGGGCTTGATGACTTGATAAATGCCAACTTAATAAATGAGGACACAATAGTAGCGCTATTTGATGCAAATCGGCCGTTTACTCCGTTAAGCCAATTAAAAGGTCTGTATAAGGCCGCATTAGAGTTTGAATGTTCGTGTCCAGCTCGTCCTGTAGTAAATGGGGTAGCTCGAATAGCATCAGATAATATTATAGAAATACCAGATAAAACAAACTACGTTGAGTTTGTTACGCCGGAGTTTATAACATATAAGACTCTTGTGAAGTCTTTAGAAAGAAATATGGATAGATTGAATTGTTTTGTAGAGTATGCGTTAGCACTCGGTGCCAACCCCAAGATAATTGAAGCTAGTCCTCTTAATATCAAATTAACGTTTCCTGATGATAGAGTACACATGGAAGAAATAGCCTACAAGTATAAATTAGCAAAACCAATTAAATTTAAACCGCATATATAAGATTAGAATTTGAATTAATATCAGAAAAAGGGATAAAATGAATATTAATAAAATAAGAAGTAATTCACTAATTTCAATTTACCAAGCAGAATCGGGTCACCCTGGTGGTGTATTATCATCAATTGATTTGATTGCTTATTTATTTATGAAAGAAATGAACTATGATAAAAAAGATTTCTCAAAAAAAGAAAGGGACCGTTTTATCCTATCTAAAGGACATTGTGCCCCAGCTCTTTATGCTGTAGCTGCCGAAGTTGAGATTATCGATAAGTCAAGATTGAATGGTTTAAGAAAGATAAATCATGAGTTGCAGGGACATACACACAGAGGAGTAACACCTTGGGTAGAGGCCAGTACTGGATCTTTAGGTCAGGGTTTTTCATTTGCCATTGGTGAAGCAAAAGGGTTAAAAATACAGAATATTGATAACCGAGTTTATGTAATGTTAGGAGATGGAGAACTTCAGGAAGGGGAAATATGGGAAGGTACTATGTTTGCTGGCCATCATAAATTGGATAATCTTTGTGCCATTGTTGATTACAACAAAATGCAGAGTGACGATTTTAATGAGAATATCATGGGATTAGAACCCTTGGCCGATAAATGGAAATCCTTTGGGTGGCATGTGATTGAAATTGATGGGCATAATTTTGATGAAATTGGTAATGCGTTTGGTGACGCAAGAAGCGAAAAGGAAAAACCTACTGTTATTATTGCACATACGATTAAGGGGAAAGGCGTTTCGTATATGGAAGGGTCTCCGGCATGGCATGGTAGTTTAAAATTAAGTGATGAAGATTTAACCCAGGCATTATTGGAGTTAGGGGCAACTGAAGAAGAAATACAGGGGTATATCAATGAGTAGCGCCAGCAGAAAAATATTTAGATATGAGGAACTACAGAGGAGTGTAGGATGAAGGTAATAAAAATTGAAGATATTAAAGATAAACTAATCATAATCCGCGATGAACAAGTGCTGTTGGATAGTGATGTGGCTGAAATTTATGGAGTAGAAACCAAAAGAGTGAATGAAGCGGTTAAAAACAATAAGGGGAAATTCCCGGTTGGTTATTTATTGGATTTATCAGATGAAACATGGGATTCTTTAAGGTCGAAAATTTCGACCTTAAACAGCGGAAAGCGAGGAGAACATAGGAAACATAAGCCTAAAGTATTTACAGAGAGAGGTTTATATATGTTAGCAACCATCTTAAAAGGTGAGCAAGCCTTGCATACAACAATAGCTATTGTTGATACATTCTATAAAATCAGGAATCTTTCTAAAAATATAAATGCTTTAACCCATGTAAAAGATGATATAGAACAAAAATCTCTCATGCAGAAAAGTGGGGAAATTATTGCAGAAGTGTTAGGAGATGATTTAGTGACAACAGGCGCTGAAACCACTATAGAGCTTAATTTTGCTATGATCAAGTTTAAGCACACGCTCAAAAAGGAAAAAAGATAATGGGAAAATTTTTAATTTATTTAGAAAAACAAGGTTATATCAATGAGTAAAGCACCCGTATTATTAGGTAGTAGCGGAGATTCGCTTCGAGAAGCTTGCGGTAAAGAATTAACTAAAATAGCACCAAAATACCCTAACATGGTCGTATTGGATGCAGATATCGCTGGAGGGACAGGAATGCATCATTTCAGGAAAGCATACCCTGATCGGTTTATTCAATGTGGAATCGCAGAGCAAAATATGATGGCCATGGCAGGAGGGTTGGCGGCTACGGGTTTAATCCCTATTGTTACCACATTTGCAATTTTCATGCTTCGCGCTATTGAGCAAGCACGTCTTTCTATTGCGTATGCAAATATGAATGTGAAAATTATAGCTAGTCACCCGGGATTGGATGTGGGTCCGGACGGAGCATCCGCTCAATGTTTAGAAGATTTGGCTTGTTATCGATCCATTCCAAACATGGTAGTTTTATCCCCTTGTGACCCCCTTGAGATAGAACAAGCCACAAAAGCAATACTTGATTATGAAGGTCCGGTTTATATGAGGACAGGTAGAAGTGATGCCCAAAGAATATTAAGGGATGATTATCAATTTGAAATCGGGAAAGGAAAAATACTAAAGAATGGGACAGATATTACAATTATGGGGTGTGGTGTTACGACAAGTAGAGCATTGCATGCAGCTGAACTTTTGGAAAAAGAGGGTGTATCTACTCGGGTTGTAAATATGTCAACCATAAAACCCATTGATACAGAGATGGTTATAAAATGTGCGAAGGAGACAAAAGGTATTGTAACGGTGGAAGACCATAATATTTTTGGAGGATTAGGTAGCGCAGTGGCGGAAGTGCTGGTTCAAAATAAACCGACACCTATGGAAATTATTGGTGTGAATGATTCATTTGGCGAATCGGGTGAGCCGGATGAATTAGCCGAAAAATATGGTATTGATTATAAAGCTATCATTAAAGGTGTGCATAAATTATTAGGGAGAGTGAAATGAATTTGAAAAATAAAACATGTTTAGTTACTGGAGGTAGCAGGGGGATTGGTAGATCAATAGTTGAGCGACTATCTAATGATGGGGCTCATATCATTTTTACCTATGTTCAGGATAAAGGTGCAGCAGAGAACCTAATAAAGGGCCTTGCAGAAATAAATCCTAATATTCAAGCATTTCAAATGGATGTGTCAAATAGAGAGTCAGTGAAGAATGTAATTTCATCCATAAGTGAAATAAACACCCATATTGACGTGTTAGTAAATAATGCGGGTATCAATAAACCCGAAGATTTTGATAAAATAACTGATGATGATTGGGATGATGTAGTAAATGTAAACTTAAAGGGACCTTTCATTGTTACGCAAGAAGCCTTACCATTATTAAAAAAGTCGAATAGTGTATCTGTAATTAATATTGGTTCAGTCAGTGGACAATATGGTGGTCCGCGAACGGCTCATTATGCAGTGAGCAAAGCCGGGCTTATCTCTTTAGGGCAAGTAATCGCACGCTTTGGTGCAGAATTTAATATTCGTTGCAATACAATTTCTGCAGGGTTGATTTCGTCTGAAATGGCAAATGCGGGTATGCAATCTGCCGCAGTTGTACAAGCATCTGAAAACATTATATTAAAAAGATTTGGTGAGCAAAAAGAAGTGGCGGATGTTGTTTCTTTTTTGGCGTCTGATGACAGTAGTTATATAACCGCCCAAACTATTAATGTTAATGGCGGACTTTATTTTTAAAAATAATTTGAAAACACTTCTAATTGTATCTGGCGGAGTAGAAGCTGTTCCTGGTATACAACGTGCAAAAGAAATGGGATTGAATGTGGTGGTAAGTGATGGGAGTCCAACGGCCCCTGGTTTTGAATATGCAGATGATTACATTATTGCCAGCACTTATAATGTGGACGAAACAGTGGACAAAGCGAAACATTATCATGAAATGGTTAGGGAAATTGATGGTGTTATGTGTATTGCTTCAGATGTGCCTTTGACCGTTGCATCTGTAGCGAAAGAACTTGGGTTGCCCGGTATCCCTGTTGAATCAGGTGAACTAGCCATGGATAAATTGGCCATGAAAGATAAATTTAAAAGTGACGGAGTGCCCATCCCTAACTATAAACAATTAGAAAAATTGAGCCAATTAAAAGAAACTCTGAATGATTGGAGATATCCAATTGTTATTAAACCGGTTGATAGCCGAGGTGCACGTGGTGTTTTAAGATTAACAGAAAAAGTTGATTTGCCTTGGGCTTGGACTCATGCTAAAGAAAACAGCCCAACTGACAGAGTAATGGCAGAAAAATACTTGGAAGGTCCACAGGTTAGTACGGAATCCATAATGATTAATGGAAAATGTCATACCGTTGGGTTTTCAGATAGGAATTATGAATATCTTGATAAATATGCTCCCTATATTATTGAAAATGGTGGAGACTTACCCAGTTATTTACCTAACAATATTCAAGAAAATATTTTGAAGGTTGTTGAAAAAGCAGCCTTATCCATGGGGATAAAAAATGGGATTGTAAAAGGTGATATTGTTGTTCATAAAGATAAGCCTTATGTTATCGAATTAGCAGCCAGATTAAGTGGTGGATATTTTTGCACACATGAAATACCAATGAATACTGGGGTGGACTTGGTGGGTAATGCCATTAAAATGGCTATTGGTGAGCCAGTTGATCCTAATGATTTAAAACCGAGATTTAATAAAAATATTTGTCAAAGATATATTTTCCCAAAGCCTGGGGTTATAAAGGACATAAGTGGGTTTGGTGAATTGGTAAAGAAGCCATCAATAAAATATTTCAATCTTCATGTAAAATCAGGACAAAAAATTGAAGAGCCAACGGCTCATCCTTCTCGTGCGGGAATGTTGATTGTAACAGGTAAATCGAGAGAAGATGCAAGGTTAAATGCAACTACTGCAATTGAAGCAATAAAATTTAGTTATCAAACTTAAACTATATTCTTTTTTTCATTTAAATCTCATGTATTCTTCTATTGAAGAATCATCGAGAAAAGAAGTTATCCAAAAGTGTTATTGGCCATTATTCAAATTGGCTGATCTAGGGATACCCATTGGGATTGAAGCGCCTGCAGTCACTCTAGAATATATCAGTAAATTAGATCCGGATTGGATTGATACTTTTGCTCAATATATCAAAGAAAAAAAAATAGATTTTATTGGAAGTGGGTACTCACAAATTATTGGGCCACTTATTCCAGCAAAAGTGAATGAATGGAATCAAAAATTAGGAATGGATAGATATCAGGAACTATTGGGAGCGATCCCTACAATTGCCTTGGTGAATGAAATGGCGTATTCAGGAGGCATTGTTGAGCATTATATAAAAGCTGGATATGATGGGATAATTATGGAATGGAATAACCCGCGATCTACTCATCCTGAATGGAAAAATGAATGGAGGTATAATCCTCAAAAAGCAATTGGGCCTAATGGACAACTCATCCCATTAATTTGGGCGGATTCAATTGCATTCCAAAAATACCAACGCTATGCTCATGGTGAATATGAATTGAATGAATATGTAGAATACCTAAAAAGCCACATTGGTGGACTGACTCGACATTTTCCGCTATATTCAAATGATGTTGAAATTTTTGATTATCGTCCGGGCAGATATAAAACTGAAGTGCAATTTAATGAATATTCCGAATGGGAAAAAATTATTGAACTTTACGAGTATTTAAATCAGCATGATTGGTGTGAATTAGTTTTTCCATCTAAAGTATTGGAAGTGATTTATGATAAAAATGGGGGGAATGAATTAAAACTTGAATCTCCTACGCAGCCCATTCCGGTTAAAAAGCAGGAAAAGTATAATATAAATCGTTGGGCATTAACGGGTAGGGCCGATATAGGCATCAATTCCAAATGTTATAAAATATATAATTCTTTTATTGAGAATGATGATACAGATCCGACAGATTGGAAAGAACTTTGCTATTTATGGTCCAGCGATTTTCGTACACACATTACTGCAAAACGTTGGAATGAATTTTTTGAGAGACTTGATAAGCAACTTGCTAACGATAATAAAAAGGATATCAATGAAAGTAGAGAAATAATCAAAAATATTGACGCTAGTGAAGATAAAAATTGGATAAAAGTAGAAAATGGTAATTATAAAGTTGTCTTAAACAAAAATAAGGGATTAACCATTAATAAATTAGTCATTAAGAAATTTGGTGAAAAATCCTTACTAGGGACCTTGGATCATGGCTACTATGATGATATCTCCTTGGGAGCGGATTATTATTCGGGGCATGCGGTTATTGAAAGACCGGGGGAACATAAAGTAACGGATTTGGGAATAGTTAATCCGATTGTTTATCAAAGTGGTAATGGTATCGTTTCAATTCAAAAGGTTGCTAATTATTCATTTAAGCAAATAATAAAATTTGAAAATAAAAAATTAGTATTTGAGAAGTATATAGTGGTAGAGAGCTCTGAAAAAGCGACTATCCGACCATATAATTATACATTTAATCCGAGATCTTGGGATAGTATAAGTTTATATATTGCAACACATAATGGTGGATCTACACTTGAAAAGTTTTATCTAAATGGACAGAGTATTTCCCATGGCGATATATATTCATCTCTTATATCTGCCCGTCATGGATTTGGAAATCCAGAAGGTATTTTTATTGTTGGGGATAAGGATAAATTCATCACTTTTGAAAGTGATATGTCGGTTTCAGCACTAATTCCATCAATCATATATAAAGAGATTGATAACACATATTACTTGAGGTTGCAATATTCAGCTAGGGAGATAGATGAGACATTGAAAAATAGTACTTTGGGAATATCAACAAAACTATCTATATCGCTTGAATAATATAAGAGTCAAAATAAAAAAAGGATTTTTATGGGCTGGCTTTGGAGCTTTTGCAGGTCGCGGTCTTCAATTCATTAGCGATATTATTTTATCACGTCTTCTTTTCCCCGAAGATTTTGGACTTATGGCTATTGGCTTATCTGTATTGAATATTTCAGAAATGCTAACCGAAACTGGATTCAGCTCTGCGTTAATACAAAAACAAGGTGATATAAAAAAGTATTTGAATACAACCTGGACCATGGAGGTAATAAAATCAATTATTTTATTTTTGTTTGTATTTTTGATCGCAAAACCTATTTCAATATTTTATGATGAACCGAGTGTTTTAGGTGTTTTAAGGGGCATTTCATTTTTATTTTTATTAAGAGGATTCAGGAATGTGGGAGTTGTCTTTTTTCGCAAAAATCTTGAAATTCATAAACAGGTTATTTTAGATATAATTCCATCGATTTTTCAACTGTTGTTAGTAATACCAATGGCATATTATTTACAAAGTGTGTGGGCAATTATTTTAAGTGTTTATGTAAGACGATTTACAGAGCTAGTGTTATCATTTTTGATGCATACGCACAAACCAAGGTTTGAATTTCATACTGATAATTTTAAGGAGTTAATTCATTTTGGGAAATGGATAATTGGTTTGTCAATTATTGGTGCAGTTAGAAAAAACTTTGTTCCCTTATTCATTGGTAAATATTTTGATATTGAAACTCTTGGGTATTTCAACAGAGCTGAACTTTTATCAATCTTATTTTTTTCGGTTCTAACTGAAATAGTATGGAAAGTGGGTTATCCAGTAATGTCCCAGTTTCAATATGATTATAAAAGGCTTAAGAAGTTCTATTTAGACTTATTTTTTACTATTATATACTTAGGTATTCCAATATCAATATGTATCATTATATTTAGTGAAGATATAGTTCTTAATATTTTTTCTGTAAAGTGGTTAGCTAGCGTGTTTATGTTAAAGATACTTGTACTAGCAGGTTTAATTTCATTTACGGGGACACTTTCTTCAATGGCAATGCAGGCTATAGGTAAACCAAAGGTTTCTGCTAAAATATCTCTTTATTCGATTATTCTTTTATTAATAACTATATTTCCTTTCTCAAATTATGGAGGCATTGTTGGTTTAATTATTTCACTAATAATTTCGAGGTTTTATAGTGTTATTCATAGTCTACTCATGGTTATGAAATTTATCGGTATAAAAAAGATTGATATACTGCGCCCTATAAAATTTTCATTATTTAATTCTATTGTTTTCATAATCCCCATAATAACATTAAAACTATACTTATTTAATAATATAAATATGTTAACTCTAATCTTTTTTATCATATATGGTACTATCATATTTATATTATTAGCAATATTTTGGAACAAGGTTTTTACTTTTAACCTTATTAATACATTATCTCCCCTATTTAATAAACAACAAAATATTAGACTTCATACGAAAAGTCGAGTTGAATTAAAGAATGAATAATCTATTTATTTGCTATACCCCTTTTCATTTGAATATGGCATTTTCAATTATAAAGAAAATGAAGTATAAGTCTAATATTTTAGTTTATCTTCCATCAATTGGTAATAAAAAAAACAAATATTATTATAAACAGAGTAAAAAATACTATAAGATTACTTATTCAAAAATAATTAAACTATCATATATAAAAGATTTTATTTATATACATAACCTTGCAAAACAAATAAAAGATGTTAATATCTTTTGCGCGGGGAATTTAAAAACCATGTACTCAAGGTTGTTATTATCATTAATAAAGCATAATAGGCTTTGTACATTTGATGATGGAGTTGGGCATTATTATAAAAGTCCCTATTTTTCTAATACCAAGGAAAAAATAATAGGTAGAATATTCTTGCGCAAAAACTTTTATTATTCTTCTCTCCTTTCAAAAGTAAAATTACATTTTACTCTTTACCCAAATAAAAACATAAAACATAAAACTATAAAACTTGATTACAATTCAGTTTGTGATAGTGGTATATATTTAAAAAATTCTAACAAATATACTCTTTTTTTGTCCAGGCCCTTTAGTGAAGAAGGAATTATGTCTCATGAAAAAGAAATTGATCTATATAAAATTATCATTAAATATGAGGAGATTGATTACATTCAGATGCATCCGAGGGAAAAATCAAATAAGACTAATTTGCCTATATTTAATGATTTATTGGTAGTAGAAGACTTGATTTCCAGTGGTTGTATAAATAAGTTAATAGGCTTTAGTACTACATCTCTAATAATAGGTAAAATATTAAAACCAAGCACTGAATGCATTTTTTATTACTTGCGAAATAATAATAATTTAAATGATATACTTACCAGTTTTAATATAGTAAGAAAAAAAATTGAGTTCAATCACCACAACCGCTTAAAAATTTGATTTAAATTATGTTAATCAATTATTTTTTAGCCTTTTTTATTACAATTATAATTAATATAAATGGTCTAATTAAAATTATAACTGGTGATAGTATTGTAGCAGGACAATATAGCCCCTTCGTTGCACCAGCCGTGTTCATATTAATTTTATTATTATTATTAGTAAACAATAATATAATTGCAAGTTATTTACATTTTAAAAAAAATATACACGTTTTTGTATCAGCTGTGGTTTGTTTGTTTATTTTTGGTGTAAAAAGCGGTAATTATATTACAAGTCTAAAAGATTTGGTATATACTTTTTTAATTATTAGTTTTTACTATTTTATTCTATTTTTAGATAAAAAACGGCTTTTTCATCAAGTTTATTTTGTAAAAGCACTTATTATTTTCGGTGGGGGAATTTTTCCATTAATTGGTTATTTATTATTTGAGACTGAAGAAAGGTTTGGTGGACTAGTGCTTTCAAATCCGCTTTTTGGTAATATGTATGTTATATTTTCTCTAATGATTTTGGCTCTTTCTTCCATTAACAAATTTGTTCCAAGTATATTGTTAATAGTTTTTCTTTTCCCTACCATATTAAGTGGATCAAGGTCAGCAGTTTATTTAATTATTGTTTTATTATTATTTTTAAATTGGCGCACTTTGTTTATAAACACTTATTACTTAAAAGTATCTAGAGTTATTATTTCAATATTTATATTATCAATTATTATTATTACAAGTTTTGAACTTCTTTTTTCAACTGGTTTTAGGGTTTTCAGTTTCACTGATATCGTATATGGGTCAATAAATACACGGTATGTTTGGTATTATAAATTATTATTAGTAATAAAAGAAAGCTATTTCTTTGGTGGATTCGGGGCAGGATCATCTAAAAACTTTATAGGATATATACCACATTTCGATTTTTTAAGGTACTGGTATGATTATAGTATTTTATATCCAATTTTATTTTTTATTATTTTATTTAATATAAATAAATATATCAAAATAAAAGATTGTACATTTTATTATAGAGTGCTTACATATTTTTCTTTTTTTATTATGATAATATTAAGTATGCATAATATCTTTCAAGATCCCGGTTTTGTTTTATTAATTACTAGTTATGTATATATACTAAATTCTAATAATTTTACAAGTAAAACGTTTGAATTCAAAAAAATACCAAGAGCTTATTATTCATAGTAATAGTTAAGTTTGAATAGAAACCTAACAACAATTAAATTTTTTAGAGAAAAAACAAACTATCAATTATTTGATAAAAACTGAATTTGAAGGTATAAATGGAAATAAAATTAAAACAGAATCTTATGTTGATTTATTTGTGCAACAATATTCTTCATGGTTTAATGCAATCCAATCGGATTCAGATACTTATATAAATGGTGAAGATGTTCTTCCTTCAATTAAAATAATATCCCAATGTTATAAGATGAAAAAACAGTTATCATTTCAATGGGTTGAAACATGGAATTAACTTTTTTAAATAACAAAAAGGTAGCAATAACGGGTGCAACGGGATTTATTGGCAGTAGATTGGTGGAAACACTTTATAATAATGTTGATTGTAAAATATCTGTATTAATTAGAAACTATAGTAGTTTAGCGCACTTGGCGCGCTTCAATTCAATAGACTATACTTTTGGTAATATTGATGACAAAGAAGTAATAGATAATTTTGTTAAAAATTCAGATTTTGTAGTTCATTTAGCATATGACCCTTCTTCTCTACAAAGGAATTTAAAGAGCATTAAGGTCTTATCTGAATCATGCATTAAATATGATAAACGATTGATTCATACCAGCACAATTTCGGTTTATGAACCTCTTTTGTCAGAAATTATTAATGAAGACGTAAAATATGATGGCTCAATTTTTGAATATGGAAAAAGGAAACGGCTGATCGAAGAAGAGATTACAAAATATATAAATAAGGGATTAAAAACTGTAATTCTACAACCTACAATTGTTTATGGGCCATTCAGCGCGCCCTGGACAAACAGGATTTGCCAACAATTATTGTCTGGTACTGTTATTCTTCCTGATAATGGTGAAGGTATATGTAACCCGGTCTATGTTTATGATGTGGTAAGAGCAATAGTTAATTCACTTGAAAGTGATAAAGCATTGGGGCAAACATTTCTTATTTCTGGCCCAGATTATGTAACGTGGGAAGAATTCTTTAAAGGATTTGAAAATTTGATTGGCTCTGACTCTATAGATTATAAAGATTCGAATGAGATAAATAATACTTTATACAATCCAATTAAATCTATTCGATTGATATTAGGCGATCCAAAAAGAGCATTTGACTGGGAACCAATGAAGTCCTTTTTACAGTCAATTAAATACTCTATCCCGGGGAAATATAGGACAATGATCAAGAGTATTTATTCATCCTATAAAAAAATTGCGCCGGGCGCTATCTATATGCCGAATAAACAAATGACGGCTTTATACTCAAGCAAATCTGTTGTTGATATTTCTAAAGCCCGCAAAAAACTGGGTTATGATCCACAATATTCATTTACTGTAGGAATGAAAAAAACAGCAGAATATGTAAAATGGGCGTTTCCAAAACCATTTGATTTTAAATGATTTCTCATCAGAAGATTTTAGGCATGAAAATAAGCAATGTGAATGTTCCTTTACTTCATCAGTTTATCCAACTATCTGTTGATGATAAACTTAAAACTCGAATCGGAAATTTGAATATTAATGCTGCAAATATTGCTTATGAAAATCAATGGTACAAAGATTATGTAAATACGTGTGATGTGGTTTTTTGTGATGGAAAAGGAATTCAGCTTGGATTGTTCCTTTCTAATAAACAAATACCAGCTCACATAACTTACCATACATGGACATGGGAGTTAGCATCATTTTGTGAAAAAAAAGGATTTAATCTGTTCTTGCTGGGATCAAAAGAAGGTATTGGTAAAAAAGCGATCGAAAAGTTGTTGTTAAAATATCCTAAATTAAAAGTTCAAAACCATCATGGTTACTTTGATAAAACCAATGATGAGAATGAGGTTATTATAAATAAGATAAATAATTTTAATACGGATATACTAATAGTTGGATTTGGAATGCCGGCACAAGAAAAATGGATTTTAGACAATATGATTAAATTAAATGCAAAAGTATACTTAAATGGTGGAGCCTATTTAGATTGGATTAGTGGAATTAATAAAAAAGCACCTATTTGGATTACTAAAATTGGGTTTGAGTGGTTTTACAGATTATTAAAAGAACCCAAAAGGCTTTTTAATAGATATGTGATAGGCAATCCCTTATTTATTTATCGTGTAATAAAAGAAAGAATTAATAAAAGGTAATAAATGAAAAGAATACTTGTAACAGGTGGCGCCGGGTTTCTAGGGTCTCATTTATGTGAAGAATTAATGCAAAATGGTAATGATATTATTTGTGTGGATAATTTCTATACTGGGTCTAAACAAAATGTAGTGCAATTATTAAAAAAACTGAATTTTGAATCGATAAGGCATGATGTTACATTTCCCCTCTATCTTGAGGTAGATGAAATTTATAATTTGGCATGCCCGGCTTCTCCTATACATTATCAATTTGATCCTGTTCAAACCACAAAAACATCCGTCCATGGTGCCATCAATATGTTGGGCATGGCAAAACGACTGAATGCCAAGATCTTTCAAGCATCCACTAGTGGAAGTGTATGGCGATCCTGCAATACACCCGCAAAAAGAAGGATATTGGGGTAATGTAAACCCCATTGGTCCTCGTTCCTGCTACGATGAAGGCAAACGTTGTGCAGAAACGTTGTTTTTTGATTATTATCGTCAGTACAATTTGAATATTAAAGTGGCGAGAATTTTTAACACCTATGGTCCCCGCATGCATCCCAATGATGGGCGCGTGGTGTCAAACTTTATTGTACAAGCATTGAAGGGAGAAGAGATCACAATATATGGAGATGGGTCTCAAACTCGTTCTTTTTGTTATGTGGATGATCTGGTAGATGTGATAATCAAATTTATGGCTACTGAAAAGGGTTTCACTGGCCCCATGAATATTGGCAACCCTGATGAATTTACAATGATAGAACTGGCTGAATTAATCCTTGAATTAACCAATTCAAAATCAGTATTGATATTTAAGGATTTGCCGGTAGATGACCCCAAGCAGCGCCAGCCGGATATTTCCTTGGCTAAAGAAAAATGCGGTTGGGAGCCCAAAACACAATTAAAAGAAGGTCTCCAAAAAACAATAGACTATTTTGATTCAATATTAACCTAACCCTCATGGCCATCCGTTTATTGCAGAGCAAAGTGTTCTGCTTTTTTGTTTTTATACACGTCCATTCAATAGTTGGAGTTTGGCAAATAGGATTAAAACACTCATAAACTGTATACGTTATCTATAAAATTGCTGCTTGTGTTTATCAAGCAATATGAGTTCTTTGCCAACTCATGTGGGAAGTTCCCTATAGAATGTTAAAGGAATAAATTATAACGTAGCATGGTTAA
>Ga0233430_1002000_pt1 | contig 25230 bp, 21 predicted proteins | sample SI_118_April2016_2_FD_179883 | JGI IMG/M metagenome (GOLD analysis project Ga0233430, IMG submission 179883) | Seawater microbial communities from Saanich Inlet, British Columbia, Canada - SI_118_April2016_150_MG | ecosystem: Environmental > Aquatic > Marine > Inlet | place: Canada: British... | reverse complement strand
GAATGATCATGTCTTCCAAGGCGTTGCTGGATGAAAATCCCGAGGCAAGTCATGATGAAATAAAACATGCACTTGCCGGAAATATCTGTCGGTGCACAGGATACGTACAGATCCTTGAGTCTGTTGAAGTTGCAAGAGATAAGGGAGGGCAAAATGAATAATTTAAACCCTGATACAAATCGTGAATTTAGTGTTGTGGGCAAACGAATCCCGAAACTGGACGCTGCCCAGAAAGCCATGGGCAGGGCTGAATATATCCAGGACATAAAACTGCCGGGCATGCTCTTTGGAAAGATCCTTTACAGCAAATATGCCCATGCTGATATTGTCAAAATTGACACATCAAAAGCCCGTGCCTTATCTGGTGTTCATGCGGTTTTAACAGGCGAAGACGTTCCAAAAAAAATGAAAATGGGATTTTACAAGGACAATCCGCCCTTAAAAAAAGGTAAGGTCTGTTCCTTTAGAGATGAAGTAGCCGCAGTGGCTGCCACAAGTCCTGAAATTGCAAAAAAAGCTTTGGATCTTATTGAAATAGAATACAAGGAACTCCCTGGTATTTTTGATCCGGAAAAAGCCATGGAAAAGGATTCACCTCTGGTTCATGAATATCATAAATCCAATGTACTTAAGCTGCCATGGAAACTTCATTACGGGGATGTTGAAAAAGCAGAAAAAGAATCTGATTTTGTGGTGGAAGAAAAATTTACCACTCAGTGGGTCACCCACTGCTGTCTGGGCACGAGTGGTGCTATTGCCCTGTTTGATTCCAATGACAATTTAACCATTCATACCAATACCCAGATCCCATCCCTTGCCCAGAAGGATTTTTTGGAATCCTTAAAAGCCATGGGACTTGTGAACAAAAGAGTCAGGGTCATCAAACCGATTATAGGTGGCGGGTTCGGCTCAAAGCTTGATACCTATGCCTATGAACATATTTCTATCTTGCTGGCCTATGCATGCAGAAAACCAGTTAAAATCATGTTTGACCGTGTTGAGGAATTCAAGGCCACTTCCACACGACAACCCACAGTGATCTATATCAAACAGGGCTGTGATAAGAAAGGAAAGCTGACCTTCAGGGACATGAAAATGGTTCTGGATAACGGGGCATACACCTCATGGGGCGCAACAACTCCATCCGTCATGATGATGCCCATAACCTCTCTTTACCGTGTGGATAATGTAAAGTTCAATGCCAAGTGTGTTTATACCAATAACACCTATTCACAGGCCATGAGGGGATATGGAAACCCCCAGGCCACATTTGCCATTGAATCCACCCTGGACATGCTGGCCCAAAAAGCCGGGATCACCCGGGTTGACATCAGACGTATTAACCGGAACCAGCCCGGTGATCTAACACCACAGGGATTCAAAATCAGTTCCTGCGGTATTGCCGAATGTATTGATGAAGTTGAAAAAGAATTTGCCATAGACGGACCAAAAGAAAAAGGCATCGGAACCGGTATTGCTTCCCTTATCCATGTCGGCGGCGGTGCTCGTATATATAAATCCGATGGTTGTGGTGCTATTTTAAAAATGGATGACTATGGCAAGGTGGATATTTTCACGGGCGGCACAGACATGGGCCAGGGTCTGGATAATATTACGGCCCAGATTGTGGCTGAAGAGCTGGGGCTTTATGTTGAAGATATCAATGTGGTGCATTCCGATACAGACGTATGTCCCTGGGATGTCGGCGCCCATGCCAGCCGAAGTACCTTTGTGGCCGGAAATGCAGCTTTAGGAGCTGCCAAAAAAGTAAAAGAAACCATACTGGAATACGGCTCAAAACTTCTGGATGCAGCTTGTGAAGATCTTGTTTTAAGCGATAGAACCATCTTTGTTTCGGGTAATCCGGAAAAGAGCATGCCCATTGATAAGCTCTTGAGAAAAGCTCATTTCTCACCCCAGGGTAAAATGCTGATGGCTGATTTTTTCTATGATCCGGACAATGAAAACATGGGCAAAGAATTCAAAGGCAATATGTCAGTGACTTATGCTTTTGGTGCCCATGGCGTCAAGGTCAAAGTGGATGAAGAAACAGGCAAAGTTCAGGTACTTGATTATGTAGCTGCCCATGATGTTGGCCGGGCCATTAATCCTTTGCTTCTTGAAGGTCAGGTTTATGGCGGCGTGGTCATGGGACTCGGGTATGCATTGACGGAAGAAGTGGTGACCAAGGACGGACAAAACATGAATGCCAATTTCCGAGACTACAAGTTATTTACAGCAAAAGATGCCATAAGAATCAAAGCACCTGTTGTTGAAACATATGATGAATATGGTCCTTTTGGTGCCAAAGGAATTGGAGAGCCTGGATGTGTTCCCACTGCTCCCGCCATTGCAAATGCGATTTATGATGCAGTGGGTGTTAGAATTTTTGATCTTCCCATTACACCTGAAAAAGTGCTGGCAGCTTTAAAGGAGAAAAAAAGTGCGACTACCAAGATTTAAATATTTAGGACCAGAAACACTTGACCAGGCCCTTGACCTTTTAAACACACACAAGGATGATGCAAAAATTCTTGCAGGAGGGACTGATCTTCTGGTCAGGATGAAAAAGGGACTTTTAAAACCAAATATTCTTATCAGTCTAAAAGCACTGAATGAATTATCCTATATTAAAAAACAAGATGGATATATTAAAATCGGTGCCCGAACACCCCTGGCAGATATCATTGCCTCTGATCTCATTCAAAAAGAGGCCAGAGCTTTGTTTCAGGCTTGTGAAAAAATAGGTGCCATAACCATCCAGCATTACAGAGGTACCATCGGTGGAAACATCCTTCAGGACAACCGGTGCCATCACTACAACCAGTCTGATTTCCACAGGTCAGGCAGACAGGCTTGTCACAAGGATGGTGGAAAAATCTGTTATGCCCGGGAAGAAGCTGACCGGTGCAACTCCACCTGCCAGTCGGACGGGGCCACTGCCCTTATGGCCCTGGGCGCTAATATAACCCTGGAAAGCAAAGGCGGACAAAGGACAGTGGATCTTGCAAACTTTTATACCACTGACGGCATCATGCCATTTGCCATGGAATCCCATGAATTGTTAAAGGAAATTATCATACCGCTTCATGGTGCACAAAGTGCCTATCAGAAACTTGCCTATAGATCTGCCATTGATTATCCAATTGTATGTGCAGGGGTTCTTTTAAAGCACTCTTTAAAAAAAGAGATTGAAGAAGCAAGGATCGTTGTTGGTGCAATGGGCAGATCGCCGCTCTTCCTTGCCCAGGTTTCATCTTCTTTAAAGGGAAAAAAGCTTAACGATACCATTGCTTTCAAAAAAGCCGCAGACGCTTCAATGGACAGCAGTGCAACTTTTGCTGTTCACAATGTGGGGGCAACCCTTGATTACAGGTGCGCCATGGTATCTCAGATGGTATTTCAGGCACTTGAACAGGCTGCCAAATACATAAAGAGATAATTTAAAATTTATGGAGTCTTTAAGTATGGAAAAAATACTCATTACCTTGAATATAAATGGTCAATCCTGTGAGGTCATGGTCTATCCAAACGATACTCTTTTGGAAGTATTACGGGATGAGCTTGATCTGACCGGATCAAAAGAAAGCTGCGGAGAAGGAGCTTGCGGCTCCTGCACTGTTCATATGGATGGAAAACCTGTCCGATCCTGTCTGACACTTGCCCTGGAAGCCCAGGGAGTTACGATCACAACAGTGGAAGGCCTGGCAAACGGGGATGATTTGTCAGATCTCCAGCAATCCTTTATTGATCACGGGGCTGTCCAATGTGGATTCTGCACACCGGGTATGCTCATGTCAGCAGATGCTCTGCTTAAAAATAATCCCAGGCCCGATAAAAAAAGTGTTCGAAAAGCCCTTGCAGGAAATATCTGTAGGTGTACTGGATATACAAAGATTGTTGAAGCCGTGGCCCATACGGGAAATCCAAAGGACCATTGCCCGGATTGTAAGCCAGGGAAGTAAAACGGGGAAGTAAAACAAAGGAGTAAAAGATGTCTGATTACACCATCATCGGAAACCGTATGCCAAGAATTGATTCCAGGGCCAAGGTTATGGGAAAAGCCAAATTTACAGCCGATCTGAAACTACCCGGCATGCTGGTGGGAAAAATAAAGCGAAGTCCCTATGCCCACGCCCGAATCTTAAATATTGATACGTCAAAGGCCCTGGCACTTCCCGGTGTAAAGGCCGTGGTCACAGGTAAAGATACCGAAGGCATTAAATGGGGGGTGTTTGCCTATACCCGGGACCAGCAATTTATTCAAACCGAAAAAGCAAGATATATCGGGGATGAAGTGGCCGGAGTGGCTGCTGTTGATGAAGAGACTGCTCTTGCCGCCCTTGACTTAATCAACGTCATATATGAGGAACTACCGCCAATATTTGACCCAATGGAAGCCATGGCATCACAGACAGAACTCATCCATGAAGATTTCCCTAACAATATAAACATACATGTTAACATTGATACAGGACATGTGGATGAAAACTTTAAAAAAGCCCACTATATAAGAGAAGATACTTTTGTGGCCCCTGAAGAATCCTATTTCCAGGCTGAACCCTATACCATAGCTGCAAGATTTGACCATGAAGACTGCCTGGAAGTATGGTGTCCCAATGGCGGGCCTCATATGAAATCCAAACCCCTTTCCAATTCTTTTAAAATTCCCCTTCATAAGGTAAAGGTTAGAAAAATAGCTATTGGTGGTGCGTTTGGAGGCCGATCCGAGATCTGTCCTGTAGACTATATATGCGCCCTTCTGGCTAAAAAGACTAAACGACCTGTAAAAATCGAATTCACAAGAGAAGAAAACACCATTGCCACCCGGCAGGGACATGCCATGATCACCACCCATAAAACCGGGGTGGACAAGGATGGAAAAGTCCTTGCACGAGAAACCACCTGCTACATGGATGGTGGTGCCTATTCCAGCACAGGACCGATTGCTACAAGTGTCCCCTTTCTTTCCATGGAACAGGCTTATCGAATGGAAAGTGTTCGCTACAACGGATATAGAATTTACACTAACAAACCCATCAGAGGTATGATAAGGACTCATGGGCGTGGTTTCGCCTGTGGGCTTGACACCCAGCTGGACATGATTGCAGACCATCTTGGTATTGACCCTGTGGAGATAAGATTAAGAAATTCCAGGCAGCCGGGTGACTATACCAGTACAAAATCCTTTGTTGACTCATGTGCAATGGATGAAACCATACATAAGGCTGTTGAAAAATCCGGTTTCAAGAAAAAATGGGGGAAACTGCCACCATTCCACGGTATTGGTATTGGTACCAATTCAGTACAAACAGGATTTCCCATGGGAATCAGGGGAGGCTCCCAATCCTTTATCAAATTCAATGAGGATGGAGAAGCAACTGTCATGTCAGGGGTTGTAGACAACGGCCAGGGCAATGACAACATGCTGGTCCAGATTGCCGCCGAAGAACTGGGGCTTTTGCCCGAAGATATCCATCTGGTTTCAGCCGATACAGAGACCACGTCTTCTGATCCAGGATCTTACTCTCAGGTTTCAACTTTTGTGGGTGGCCATGCTGTAAAGATTGCAGCACAAAACTGCCGGGAAAAACTTTTTAAAGTGGCTTCTAAAATACTAAAAACGGCACCTGATAACCTTGTGGCTAAAAACCGTTTAATTTTTGTTAAAAATGACCCTGAAAAATCCATCCCCATCAAAAAAGTGGTACGCATAAGTCTTTTGAACTTTACTTCAGTTAATGCCGAAGGCGGTTACTGGCCCAAGGTGGATATGAAACGTGAATGGGTGTCTAATCCATACGGTCAGATGTGCGAAGCTTTTTCTTTTGGCACCACCATTGTTGAAGTTAAAGTAGACCCAGACAAAGGACAGGTTGAAGTGATAGAGGTAACCGCTGCTCAGGATGTTGGATATGCCTTGAATCCCCTGGTTTTAGAAGGCCAGTTTGAAGGCTCCATAGCCATGGGTGGACAGGGTGGCATGCTAACTGAATATCATGAGTGGAAGGATGGCCGGTGCATAAACACTACCATGCTGGATTATAAGCTGCCCCTGGCCTGTGACATGCCTCCAAAAATAAATAATATCATCGTGGAATCGCTTGATCCAAAAGGGCCATACGGAGCCAAGGAAGCCGGCATGTCTATTGCCATGTCTGCAGCACAAGGCTACAGTGCTGCCGTAAGTAATGCCATCGGTGTTCACATGGATTCTTTTCCTTTAACCCCGGACAAGATACTTGCTGCTATTAAAGAAAAAAAGCAGTAAAGATAATATTACAGCAATGGGGCAAGGCAGTTTGTGCATGAATTGCGAGTCCTGCCACTATTTTGTCTGTTCTTATGGAAGATAAACTGAGCCCGGCTATAATCCTTTATCTTGCTGTTTTGTGTGCTTATGAAAGTTAAAACAAAAATGAAAATATTAAAAAATCTCATTATTGCTGTAAAGGGTGGAGGAGACCTGGCCACTGGTGTGGCATGGCGACTTTTTCAGTCAAATTTTAAAAATATCTTCATAATGGAAACTCCAAACCCCATGGCAGTGAGAAGACAGGTCAGCTTCTGTGAGGCAATATATGATGATAATATTATCGTTGAAGGCGTTAAAGCTAAAAAGATTTTTCAACCTGAAGATATTACAATAACATGGCAGGACAACAACATCCCCGTCTTGATTGATCCGGAATGGAAGGCCATAAAAGTAATCCGCCCCCATGTGGTAATTGATGCCATTATCGCCAAAAAAAATCTGGGAACAGATTTATCTGAAGCCCCTTTAGTAATAGGACTTGGGCCTGGATTTGCGGCCGGCAAAGATGTGCACATGGTCATAGAGACCAATCGGGGTCATAATCTGGGAAGGGTTATTTTAAACGGAAGCCCTGAGCCCAATACAGGCATCCCTGGAAATACAGGCGGATATACACATGAAAGAGTACTTCGGGCACCATGTACAGGGATATTTCATTCTGAATTGAATATCGGTGATAGGGTCAAAAAAGGACAAATTGCAGGCTATGTTGACAACACCCCTGTTAAAGTTCAGATTGACGGTATCCTGCGCGGACAGATCAGAAGCAACACCATGGTAAAAGATAAACTCAAAATTGGGGACATTGACCCCAGAGAAAATATTAACTATTGCACCACAATTTCGGAAAAAGCACGGGCCATGGGAGGCAGTGTGCTGGAAGCAATTTTAAGAAAATACAATCATTGACCTAATCATTAATTAACGTAAAAATGACAAAAAAATAATATAATATTTACAGGAGGGAAAAATATGCGGGCATTAATAATAGGCGGGGTCGGCAATATGGGTCAGGGAGTGGCAAGGGATCTTGTAAAACAAGAACAAGTTACACATGTAATTTTAGCTGACCTGTATCCAGATCCTGAAAGACTTTCACCCAAATTACGCGAAAATGAAAAAACAACTCTTATAAAAATAGATGTCAACGATCATGAACTCATGGTTAAGGCATTCAAGGACGTTAATGTTGTTATTAACACGGCTGGACCCTTTTATAAGACTGCTGTGCCTGTGGCCAGAGCAGCTGTTGAAGCAAAGGTCAACTATATTGATATCTGTGATGACTATGAAGGAACCGAGATTCTTTTCAATTCTGATATTGATTATATGGCTAAAGAGGCGGGTATAACTGTTCTCACCGGCATGGGCTCTGATCCCGGGACTAACAATATCCTGGTTAAATGGTATGCAGACCGCCTGGACAAGGTTGATGAGATTTATCTTTACTGGGTTGTCAGTATTGCTGAGCTTGCAGGGACAGCCTGGGACCACAGCCTTCATATGACCCTTGGAAAAATCCCTCAATATATTGATGGAAAGCTTGTACTTGTGGAAGGCGGGACAGAAGAAGTGGCAGAAAAATTTCTTGAACCACTTGGCACCTGCCATGTCCGCTACGTTGGCCATCCCCAGCCTCTGACCCTTCCAAGATACATCAAAGGGGTTAAAAATGTGATCATAAAGGGAGCTCTTATCCCATTATGGGTGGACGAATTGATACAGGAACAGAAAAAAACCGGCCTTTTAGGCACAGACCCCATTGATATAAAAGGAACAAAGGTCACTCCCTATGACCTTGCTTTAAAACTCTGGGAGACGATTCCCAAAGATAGGGATAACGGCCCCCAGTCTTCCGGTTTAAAGGTCATTGTCAAAGGAGAAAAAGGAGGAAAGAAAATCACGTACACAGCAGATATGGTAGGCAGAATGGCCCCTGGAACAGGACTTCCGGCCTCCATCGCATCGCTTATGATGAATGCAGGTGATGTGACTATAAAAGGTGTGGTGGCCCCTGAAGGATGCATTGATCCGGATAAATTCCTTGGTGCATTTTTAAAAAGAGGTGCAAGAATCCACCAGACACAAAAAATTGATTCTATGTTTGAAACACAGGAATTGTAATTTAAAATTGGGGAGTTGTAATTTAAAACTGGGGGGTTGTAAAAGGACAAATAAATCAGGAGGCCTTGAATGAAAAAGACAGAAAAACTAAATATCACAAAAAGCCGGGAATTGTTTGAAGAGGCACTGACCCTGATACCCGGAGGGGTACTGGGTGCCAGAAAGCCGGGCGATTTTATTGATGGAGAATACCCAATTTTTCTTGATACAGGGAAAGGATGCCGTCTGATAGATGTTGATGGTAATGAATTTATTGATTTTCTTTGCGGTTACGGCCCCATCATTCTCGGATATTGTGAAAAAGAAGTGGATGAAGCGGTTTACAAACAGATAAAAGACAAGGGATTTTGTTTTACTTTAACCCAGAAATTCCAAAACGAGCTTGCCAAAAAATTAACCAGCATTGTGCCCTCTTCTGAAATGAGTATTTTCTTGAAAACAGGCTCTGATGCCACAACAGCAAGCATCCGTATTGCACGGGCACATACTAAAAAACTTAAGGTGATGCGGTGCGGCTACCATGGATGGCATGACTGGTGTGTAGAGATGAAAGGCGGCATCCCGTCAAAATTCTATGAAGATGTTTTTGAATTTCAATACAATAATCTTGACCAGTTGAAAGAGTTGATGACAACCCATGGAGATGAAACTGCCGCTATCATCATGACCCCTTTTGGTCATCCTAACCACCAAAAAATGCAGGTTCCAAACGCAGGGTTCCTTGAAGGTGCCAGACAAATTGCAGACAAGTATGGGGCAGTGCTTATCTATGATGAAATCCGTACCGGCTTCAGACTTTCAATGGGCGGAGCACAAAAACTTTATGGCGTCACCCCTGATCTGACTGTTCTTGGAAAAGCCATGGCAAATGGATACCCCATCTCTGTTGTTACCGGCAAAAAAGAAATAATGATGGCCGCTGAAACAAAACTGTTCATTTCTTCTACCTTTTTTCCCAATAGCGAGGGCTTTGTTGCTGCTCTTAAAACAATTGAAATCCTTGAGCGGGACAATGTGCTTGAAGATATCTGGGAAAAAGGGAAAGCTTTTATGAATGGTATCCAGGCTTTGATTGACAAACATGATGTAGGCGCCGAGATGACGGGTGTGGCCCCCATGTTCTACATCACCTTTAAAAAAGATGAAACAGGCGCATACAAAGGCAAACGAAAAGATTTTTACACCCAGCTTATCCGAAAAGGATTCTTTTTCACCCCATTTCACCATGCCTATATCAGTTACAGACATACACAAGAAGACCTGGATCTAACCTTGAACGCAATGGATGAATCTTTAGCTTTTATCAAAGATAAATATAAATAAAATATAATAACCTGCCCTGATTTACAGGGCAGGTTGTGTAATAATTTATTTTACATGACACCCTTTACACTTAACAGGTCCAAAGGTTTCACCCGCCTTTTTTTTGTCCAAATGGCATTTAAGGCATGACTCTTTCATAACCTGTTTTTTATAAAGAGTTCCTAGGTCTTTTGCCTTCTGGAGTGCTCCGGGCTCTTTGGAAAAAGCAGCATGGCAAACCATACAGTCCTGGATAACACCATGATGTGTATAGTGGGGAAAAGTAATATTTCCCATTTTCCCGCCATTAATAATAATTTCTTTACTGCCCTGGTTCTGGGCAAAAACTATGGCAGATGATAAAATCAAAATTACCAGACAATACCATACTCTAAGATTATTCATTATCCTTTCCTCTACATAAATATTAATTTATTGTTATAAAAACCAGGTGATTTTCTTCTTGCATATCAATTTTTATGATTCATACGCATTTTCAAGTATGTTGTGATAATCCTCTTGTTCAAGCTGTCTTGGATTTGACGGTGTGGAATTGTTTTCAAATGACATTTTGGAAATTATCTCAAACTGATCTTTCCCAATTTTAAGATCCTTAAATAATGGAATCCCAAGTCTATTTGAAAGTGCCTTTATCTTTTGGATAAAAGCCTTGGCCGCACTCATATCATCCTTTTCATCAATCCCAATATGTCTTGCCAGAGTTGCCATTTTTACAAAACACTCGGGCAAATTATAGGAAAGTACGTGGGGCAAAAAGATTGAATTTGCCACACCATGGGGTATATCATACAATGCGCCTATGGATTCAGAAATACAATGCACGGCGGTCACATCAGAGTTACCAAAGGCAAATCCTGCAATTGTTGAGCCATACATAAGGTTTTCGCGTTCTGTATGGTGGTTTTCAATATCATCATAAGCTCCTTCAATGGCACCTAATATTAATTTAACAGCTTTTACTGCATGATTATCTGTAATAAGAGTGGCAGGTTTTGAAAGATAAGCTTCAACTGCATGGGTCAGGGCATCGAGACCAGTGGAAGCGATAATTTTTGGCGGAAGAGTTTTGATTAAATCAGGGTCGACAATGGAAACTGCGGGATACATTTTGGGGCCTTTGATACTCATTTTAAATTTTCTATTCACATCCGTAATCACTGAAACCCAGGTGACTTCACTTCCAGTACCGCAGGTTGTGGGAATAGCAAGGAATGGCAGAGGATCATTCTTATATTTCTCTTTTCCTTCATAATCTTCAATGCTGCCATGATTTGTTCCAAGCAGGGCTAAAGCCTTTCCGGCATCAAGGGGGCTTCCCCCGCCAAATCCAATAATCAAGTCAGGATTCAGCTTGCGCATCTCTTTTGCAATCTTATTAATGGTATCGGATTTCGGATTGGGTTCAATCTCATCAAATATTTTGATCCCGGGAAATAGTTTCAATATATTTGTTAGCAAACCAGATTCAACAATTCCTTTATCGGTCACAAGAACCGGATTTTTGACTTTTAAGTATTCATCAATGATTAATTTAAGATTGTTAATTTCGCCTGACCCGAAATAGAGTCTTGCCGGCATATGGAAAAGCATAAAGATAGTCTCCTATGATAATAGTTTTTTTTGCTTTTTGAATTAAAACAAATTTGACTGAATGTCGAGCTTTTTGTTCTGGATATTTGCCATAAGAATCATATTTTCTATCCAATTTCCACAAACCCGCTCCGATCCAGGTTATTTTGTCCGCCCTATACCCGTTCAGGCCAGTTTACCTTTCCATCACTGGATGGGACATATTGACAGTCTCTATGTCGGGCTACACTTGTGGCGGAAAAACTCGGGTTCCCTCAAACAGTTCCCGCCACTTAACGCTCCGCCCGCCAGAGCCTGTAACAACACGTCCCAAAATGCTCATTCAAGGCAAATTGACCTGAACTAGTTGTTGAGCCAACTATTACAATCCTTGAAGAGGATAAGACCAAATTTTATTGGAAAGCGTTGGGTCTAATACCCCGTCGATTGTGGAGGGGAGATTTATTTTGCAAAAAGCATTTGTGAACTTGCTTTACTCTCCAGTTCCAGGGTGATCGCCTTACGGGAGCATTATGGATCATGGCTTACAAGCTCTTGATTACCGTAGCGGTTAAACCGCTATGGTGTTTGAGCGAAGAATGAGCGAGTTCATGGCGGTCAGCGAACGTAATCATAGAGCTTGTAGCTATATCCATCCAGCGGACGTAAGGCGATCAGCCTGGAACGGGTTATGCAAAATTTCTTATGGCAAATATCAAATTTTGTTTATTTAAAAATCTGATTTGAACATTTTCATTTTAACTGGTAAATATAAATCATATTCTAAAAATGAAAGGAAAAATTATGGATATCAAAATCAATTATTGCTCCGTCTGAAATTATGAGCCAAGAGCTGCCGGTCTGGCAGATGCTTTAAAAAAAGAAATAGGCATTTCATCTGAACTGATTCCCGGATCAAATGGAGTATATGATGTAATTATGGATGAAAAAATAATTTTTTCAAAACATCAGGCTAAGCGATTCCCAGACAATGATGAAATCATTGCCCTTATACAAAACCCTGATACAAAATTATGATTAAAAACCAAAAAAGGCTGCTTATTTTAAAAGCAGCCTTTTTTAGAAAAGGAAAAAAAGATGAAAAAATTAATCTTTGTTATGTGAACTATTAATAAAGCAATTGGCATGCCAACTTCTTTTAAAAAAATCATAAAATCTCTAAGTTTCCGATATTATTTGATTTTTTAATTTTCCTTCTTTTATATTTTCACTTTCTTAATTTTTCATTGTCTTTTCATCATCATTTTATCCCATAAAAGTTCAAAATTTTGAACTTTCAAATCACTCAAATTATTTAATAAAACCACAACCTATTGAAATCATATGATAAAAAATATTTTATTGCTCAGTTTAAAAAATTAAACCTTCAGGGGGCAAGGCATGGGCCAAAATCTCCTGTAAGCATAGGGCTCACACAAAAAAAAATACCAATTTTGAGTAAGCCCTAAATTTTCAAATATTTAATATTTGTAATGATCTGTTTTATAAGGGCCGTTAATAGGAATACCAAGATAATCCGACTGCTCCTGGGTCAACTGTGTCAGGTTAACAGAAAGATTCTTCAAATGAAGCCTTGCCACTTCTTCGTCAAGTTCCTTGGGAAGTGTATAAACTTTAATTTCAAGGTCTTCTTTGGCCAGTTTAATCTGGGCCAGCGTCTGGTTTGAAAAACTATTGCTCATTACAAAGCTTGGATGTCCTGTTGCACAGCCCAGGTTCACGAGCCTTCCTTCAGCAAGGACAATAACAGACCGACCAGATTCTAATGTCCACTTATCCACCTGGGGTTTGATATTTATTCTCACTGCCTTTGGATGGTTATCCAGATAACTCATTTCTATTTCATTATCAAAATGTCCGATATTACAGATAATGGATTCGTCCTTCATCAGTTCAATATGTTCACCCTTGATAACATGGTAATTACCTGTGGCTGTCACAAAAATATCTCCATGGGGGGCAGCCTCTTCCATTGTCACTACCCTATAGCCTTCCATGGCTGCCTGGAGTGCACAAATTGGATCAATTTCAGTGACCCAGACAATGGCACCATACCCTTTCATGGATGCTGCACACCCTTTGCCCACATCTCCATATCCGGCCACAACAACAGTTTTACCGGCAAGCATGACATCCGTTCCTCTTTTAATCCCGTCTGCTAAAGATTCCCTGCATCCATAAAGATTATCAAATTTTGATTTGGTCACTGAATCATTGACATTGATGGCAGGAAAAAGCAGTTCATTTTTTTCTGCAAGCTGGTACAGCCTGTGAACTCCGGTTGTTGTCTCTTCTGAAACTCCCCTGATTTTTTTGGAAATGCGGGTCCATTTTTGGGAGTCTTGCCCAAAGCTTACTCTCATCCTGTCCATGAGACATTTCTCATCTAAACTATTGGTTTTATTTTCTAGTAACAACGGATCTTTTTCCACTTTCACACCCTGATGGATATAAAGGGTTGCATCTCCTCCATCGTCAACAATCAGATCCGGTCCTGAACCATCCGGCCAGATCAGTGCCTGCTCCGTGCACCACCAGAATTCCTCAAGAGTTTCACCTTTCCATGCAAATACTGCTGCAGATCCTTTTTGCGCAATGGCTGCTGCAGCATGATCCTGGGTGGAAAAAATATTGCAGGATGCCCAGCGGATATCAGCCCCCAGTTCGTAAAGGGTATCGATCAGCATGGCGGTCTGGATGGTCATGTGAAGACTGCCCATGATTTTCAAACCCTTAAAAGGTTTTTCAGAACCATATTTTTTCCTGATTGCCATCAATCCGGGCATCTCTTTTTCTGAAAGCTGCATGTCTTTAAGTCCCTCTTCTGCAAGGGAGATATCTTTAATCTTGTATTTCAGGCTAAGGTCCAGATCTATGTAGGAAGATTCCTTACTTGTTTGTAACATTTTTATACTCCTTGTTATTTTTTAAAATGGTCATATCAAAATATGTTGATATGTTGTTTTCATGCAAAATACAAGTATTTGCTTTTAAAGTCAATAAAAAAAGCCGCTTAAAATTCAAGTTCAAGCGACTTTTTAAACTACAATCGTTACAAAATAAATTATATCCCGGCCAAATCCTTTATTTGATCTGCCTTGTTAGTTCTTTCCCAGTAAAAATCAGGATCTTTTCTTCCAAAATGACCATAGGAAGATGTTTTCCTGTAAATCGGGCGAAGAAGATCAAGAGTTTCTATAATTGCCGCAGGCCTTAAATCAAATACTGTTTTGACAATCTCAATTGCTTTAGATTCAGATATCTTTCCAGTCCCCATGAAATCAACAAGAAGAGAGACTGGTTGTGCAACACCTATTGCATATGCGACCTGAACCTCACATTTATCTGCGATTCCGGATGCAACAATGTTCTTTGCCACGTATCTTCCCATGTAGGATGCACTCCTATCAACTTTTGAAGGATCTTTGCCTGAAAAACAACCACCACCATGACTGCCCTGGCCTCCATAGGTATCTACAATAATTTTTCGACCGGTAACACCACAGTCTCCCATGGGACCTCCCACAACAAATCGTCCTGTGGGGTTAATAAAAAATTTTGTGTCTCCGTCTATCATCTCTTGTGGAATTACTTTTTGAATCACTTCTTTTATTATGGCAGCCTTTAAATCATCATAGGACACATCAGGAGAATGCTGTGTAGAAACAACAACAGTGTCTACCCTTTTTGGCCGGCCATCCATATATTCAATTGTTACCTGGGATTTTCCATCAGGTCTTAAAAAATCAAGAGCACCATTTTTTCTGACCTGGGCAAGCCTTTTGGTCAGTTTATGGGCATAGACAATGGGCATGGGCATAAGTTCCGGGGTTTCGTTGGTGGCAAAGCCGAACATTAATCCCTGATCACCAGCACCCTGTTCTTTGTAAAGCCCGGCTCCTTCATCAACTCCCTGTGCAATATCGACCGACTGTTGATCAATACTTGTAATAACCGAGCATGTCTGCCAGTCAAATCCCATATTTGAGGAGTTATATCCAATATCTTTAATTGTATTTCTGACCACCTCGGGAATATCCACATAGCAATCAGTGGTAATTTCGCCTGCAACCATTGCAAGGCCTGTGGTCACTAATGTCTCACAGGCAACCCTGCATTTTTTGTCCTGGGCCATGATGGCATCAAGGATACCGTCGGATATGGCATCAGCCACTTTATCAGGATGGCCTTCTGTTACAGATTCAGATGTAAACATGTAAGATTTTTTTTCTGACATTTCAAACTCCTTTTATCTCAAGACTCCCAATTTATATTAAATAATCACTCTATCATAAGCCTGTATTAATAAATTTTTATTCTCTATTTGTCAATGATTACGGTCTTGCCATAGGGTCATATTTGCCTATATTTTTAAAAAAAGCATAAATCACTTGACAATTATCTCATAATTTTTATTCTTTGACTAAATTTAAATAGGGTTTTACCCAAAAAGCGATGTCTCAAAGTAACAAAAAGAGTGCCTACCCGGAAAACCCCAAAATTTTGGAAGGATTCACCAATTTTAATATTCCTGGAGAAAACATGATAGAAAAAAGAATAACAAGAATTACAGGGATCGGTTCTGCACTTGTTGATATCTTAATCAATGAATCTGATCAATTCTTAACAAACCTTGGAAAAGAAAAAGGCGGGATGACCCTTGTGGAAGACAAGGATATTGGACAGATATTAGCCCAAACAATTCATACACCTGTTATTGTTCCCGGAGGGGCAGCATGCAATACGATTGTCGGTGTCGGAAACCTTGGCGGAGATGCCAGATTTATCGGCAGAAGGGGTAACGATGAATATGGAAGCGCATTTGAAAAACAGATAATTAAATGCAATGTTGAACCTATTGTTTCAATCTCAGACTCACCAACTGGTAAAGTTTTATCTGTGATTACTCCGGATGCCCAGCGCTCCATGTTTACTTTCCTTGGAGCATCCACAGAACTTGATCCAAAATTAATCTTTCCTGACATGTTTAAAGATACAGCCATTTCCATGATTGAGGGATATCTTTTATTCAACAAGGATTTAATGATGGCTGCAATAAAAGCTGCCAGAGCTGCAGGATCTCTTATTGCCCTGGATCTTGCAAGTTTTGAAGTGGTCAACGCGTCCAGAGACATTCTTGAAGATATCATAAAAGATTTTGTTGATATCCTTATTGCCAATGAAGATGAGGCAAAGGCATATACTGGGTATGAAGATGAACAAAAAGCAATTGGGATAATGTCTCAACATGTCACATATGCTGTCCTGAAACTTGGAAAAAGAGGCAGTTGTGTATCACATAATGATACTATCACAAGGATTAAAGCTCAATCAGGAAATGACCCCATCGACACAACCGGAGCAGGAGATCTCTGGGCAGCTGGGTTTCTTTTTGGGATTGCCCATGGATTTTCCATTGAAAAAAGTGGACAAATTGCTTCAGCCTGCGGCTATGAGGTCTGTCAGATAATGGGAGCACAGCTTCCTTGCGATGCCTGGACAAGGATAAAAAAATTGATATAGTATTCAGTGCACGACCTAAAACCGCCAATTTTCCCGAGTTCCGGCTTGGACCCGGGAAAATTTTTCAGATTTTTAATTGGGCATTATCTATTAAAACATCTTATAAATTATTAAATACAATTTTAAACACGTCTTTGTATTTTTTTGCAAAATGAAACTTTATACCTTCTTTAATGTGCTCTGGAAGCTCTTTAAAAGCAGGTATGCAACCTTCGGGCAGGATAATCTCACGAATGCCGGATCTTCGTGCTGCAATGATTTTCTCTTTTATTCCGCCGACAGGAAGGACTTCCCCTGTCAAAGTTATCTCTCCTGTCATGGCAAGGGGACGATTAACAACTTTTCCTGTTGCCAGTGAAACAATCGCTGTTGCAATCGTGACTCCGGCGCTTGGGCCATCTTTTGGGGTTGCTCCTTCAGGCACATGAATATGGATAAAGGCGGTATCAAAATATTCTTTTTTTATTTTAAATGAAGCAAGATTGGCCCTGACATGGCTATACGCAATGGTTGCAGATTCCTGCATTACTTCCCCAAGTTTTCCAGTCAGCTTAAATCCGGGACTTCCCCCATGGACTTTTACCGCCTCAATTGGAAGGGTTACCCCACCAAGCTGGGTCCAGGCAAGTCCTGTGACAACTCCTATGCCGGACATCTGTTTATCATTTTTAAAAATCGGTGCCCCCAGATAATCTTCCAGGGAGTTAATATTGATCCTGATTCTCTCTTTTTTCTCTCTTAATATGGTCACAATACTTTTTCTAATGATCTTATTTAAAAGCTTTTCAAGATTTCTGACGCCTGCCTCCCTGGCATAACCATCAATCAGTTTCCGGATGGTCGGGTCTGTAATGGTAATTTTCCTGGATGTCAGGTTATTTCGTTTTAAAAGTCTTGGCCACAGGTGCTTTCTTGCAATTTCCATTTTTTCTTCAGTAATATAACCGGACAGATTAATCCGGTCCATCCTGTCCAACAATGGCCCTGGAATGGTATCCAGTTGATTGGCCGTGCAGATAAATAAGACTTTTGACAAATCAATCCGAAGATCCATGTAGTGATCCATGAATTCGGAGTTCTGCTCAGGGTCAAGTACCTCGAGCAGGGCAGATGCCGGATCACCCTGGTAAGACATTCCTATTTTATCCACCTCGTCCAGCATTATCACAGGATTAGCCACCCCTGTATCCTTTAAGGCCTGAACCAGTCTTCCGGGCAATGCCCCCACATAAGTCCTGCGGTGGCCTTTGATCTCGGCCTCATCTCTCATTCCACCAAGACTGAAACGATAAAATTTTCTTCCAACGGCTTCTGCGATTGACTTTCCAATGGATGTTTTACCAACACCGGGAGGGCCTACAAAGAGAATAATGGAACCTGCAATATCTTTTTTATAAATTCCGGCAGCAAAAAATTCTATTATTCTTTCTTTGACGTCAGAAAGCCCTGAATGATCTCTATCAAGAACTTTTTCGGCTCGATCAATATCAATATTATCCTCGGAATAGACCCCCCATGGAAAGGATGTAATCCAATCCAGATAATTTCTGGTAACACCGTATTCGGAAGAGCCAGTCTCAAGCACTGATAATTTTTCAATCTCATCCTCAAAGCGTTTAGTCACATGTTCAGGCGGCACAAGTTTTGCAAACTTCTCTTTAAACTTGTCCACATCCGAAGTCTTATCATCTTTTTGCAGTCCAAGTTCCTTTTGGATTGCCTTAAGCTGCTCCTTTAAGAAAAATTTACGTTTATTATCATCCACCTGTGTATTAACGTCTTTTTGTATTTTGCTATGAAGCTTTGCAATTTCTATCTCTTTTTGCAGCAGCATCATCACTTTTTTCATCCGTTCCATAACAGATTCAAGTTCTAAAATTTCCTGCAAATCATCCCCGGAAGCAGTTGTAATGCCTGCAGCAAAGTCCGTCAGGGGCGATGGCTGGTTCGGGCTGAACATCCCAAGATATTGTCTAACCTCTTCAGAGTATAATGGATTCAGTGAGAGCAATTGTTTGATGGCATTAATAATAGCAATAGCATAGGCTTTAAGCTCATTTTCATTTTCCTCTTTTTTTGTGAAATATTCAGCCTGGACAACAAAAGGCGGTTTATCCGACAAAAACCGCTTAATTCGAAATCGTTCAAGCCCCTGGGCAATAAACTGAATATTCCCCTGGGTATCAGCGACATTCATCATCCTGACTACACAACCCACTTTAGGAAAATCATCTTTATATACGTATTTACCTTTTACTTCTCTGACATATGCAAGGCCCAAAAGATTTTTTGAATCTTTGGATGCTTTTGTCAGTGTTTCTTCCCATCTTTTCTTGCTGACTATAAGGGGTTGAACCTGAGCCGGCAAATGAGGACGGCCAGTGATAGGAATAAGATATAAAATATCTGGTTTTATACTTTGCTCAACCAGTTGACCGTCTTTGTTTTCACTCTCTTCTTCGACTATTTCCGGTGTAATGGGTTTGTTATCATCATTCATAAGACACCTCATAAGAAAAATTGATAGGATACAATGGAAAGATACTACTCTTATTATAATATTGTTTTAAGTCTGGCAACTTAAAAAGCAACTTTCATACCAAATCTATATGCAAATCAAATAAAGTAGAAGGCAATATGGATTTATCTAAATTTTTTTTTATTATTACTTATTTTTTATTTGTCATAGGAAAATCAGAAGGACATGTTCTTTTGGATTCGCATGAACCTCCATTGCCACAATTACATGATTTCTTCCCTTGATATGTTTTTATAAAATTTTTAATTGCAAAAACAATCGCCCCTGCTACAATAATACCAACAATAATTTTATCCATGAAAATAATTCCTTTTTGTTAAGCGAGCACAACACTTCCAACCTGATAAAAGAAGATGGAAAGTGTCAAAGCCAGCGTTGTATTAAAAATTATTAAAAATGCCGACCACTTCCATATTCATATGTCTTAATTTGATTTTTCCCATTTTGTCTCCCTGTGCCGTGCATGAATTTTGTTAATTCATATAAAATGTTTTATACGCCTAACTTTTGATACAGTCAATAAAAAAATAAGGTGGGGTCACAAAATAAATGTTTGACTTACTAAATAGTTAAATATAAACATATGGTGTTACTTTAATGGAGAAAAATTATGATAAAAAAAGAGTCGCTCTCAGAAAACCTTGAAGATTATCTTGAAACCATTCTTGCATTGCAGACACAAAAAACAGTGGCTCGATCAAAGGATATTGCTAAAAAATTGGACATTAAAAGAGGTTCTGTTACGGGAATGTTGAAAAAGCTTGCCGACAATAAGCTTATCAATTATGAGCCCTATGGATATGTCACCTTAACTCCTGAAGGCAGAAAAATCGCAATGGAGATAGAACAGCGCCATATTTTTTTAAAAGATTTTTTTTTCAGAATCGTAAAGGTTGATGAAGAAACTGCAGACAGAACTGCATGCCGAATGGAGCATGCCATGGACAAACTGACATTTAAAAAACTTAGAGATTTTATTAAAAAAATTGAAGCCTGCCCCCATTGCGATATTAGATCATGTCCATAACAGACAATAAAAAATATTCTTTTTCGTTCAGTATGATAGATATTAAAAAAATTGACCATTCGCCAGCAGACGGTATCGTGCTATTTATTCAAAATGCCAGGATTGGCATAATGGGTAAATAGCGAGTTTTCCAAAGGATTTTCAATCCAACAAGTTTCGCAAAAACACGGCTGGCCTGAACCAGTGGTATGGTCACAGGCCCTGGTAAATAAGGATGATCTAAGTCGGTTCAAGGCACTTCAATGGGGAATCCGGACATGAAATCTCTGGAATTTCATGGATTGCGATAACCGATTCAGCGATTAACTGCCCGATCGTATTTCTGCACAATTGACAGCACACATCCTTTTTTTAATGAAAATATCCAAGAAAAAAACCAGGCTTGCGGTTGCAATTATATTTCCCCATGGATCAACTCTATTTTGAAGTGGCATTGACTCTCTTCTCTGGATCACAGAAAACCCTACATCACCGGGTTGTCCTAACTATCCTTTGTGATAACAATTTCTGCTATGCACTTTTTGCAGCTTCCCATCCAACAATAGCCTTTTTTCTTGAAGAGCCCCATCGATATTGATGAATTTTACCTGATTTAGAAATAGCCCTATGGCATGGTATCAAGTAGGCAACCGGATTAATGGCAATAGCACTTGCAACCGCTCGAAATGCTTTTGGGCGGCCAATATATTCAGCAATATCTTGATAACTCACCACATTTCCGCTGGGTATCTGTAATAAGGCCTTCCATACATTAATTTGAAAATTCGTTCCTTTTATTAAAAGATTGAATGGGCGGGATTCTTTGGTCTTATCCAGATTGAATATCTGATTTAAAAAGGGCTCAATGGATTTAGAGTTTTCACTGAACACTGCACCAGGCCATGTTTCAAAAAGTTGCTGGAGTGCATCTGATTTGTTGTTTTTTTGAACGAATCCAAGTTGACAAACCCCTCTTTTGGTTATTGCCATTAAACATTCTCCAAAAGGGGAAATGCAAAAGCTATAGTCAATATTTAATCCAGCTCCTTGTTTCTTGAAATCGCCAGGCGTCATCGCATCGAATGTCACAAACAAATCATGCAATCGGCTTGGTCCTGAAAGGCCGGATTCTAATGAAGTATCAAGGAGACTTTTTGATTTGACCAACTTTTTTTTGGTATGATCAAGTGTAACAAACTGCAAAAACTGAACTGGTCCAATTCCCGCCCACCTTTTAAACAGCCGGGTAAAGTGATATTTGCTTAAATGGACACTGTCTGCAATTTCATCAAGATTTGGTTGGGATTTAAAATTATTTTCAATAAAATAAATAGCTTTTTCAATTTTTTTATAATCATCTGCCTGTTGGGATAGATCATACATCACTATTTTTTCCTCCTGTTTTATAATAACCTAATACATTCATTGGCTGATAGCCACCCGAATCTTGCTCTAAAATTCAGCAATATTCGGGTGGTTAATTTCCAAATAAAAAGTTACTCTACAAGGCAGAAATAAAGGAACAAACAAGATTTGCTGATTTATAGGAGGAAAACATGCCAAGACAAACATATTTTAACCCCGGTTGCGCTTTAACATGTCAATCAGCTTCCAAAACAACAGCTCCAGCAGCAACTATAGATCCTCTAAGAATTGAATGAAACCAGACAGAAGATTTTTTATCGATTTGAACATTTCCAATAATTTGAGCTGTTGGTACAATGAAAACAGATTTATGGAGTATGGGACTTATATTTTTATATGTGTAAAAGGTCCTGGTTTTCCTGTTTTTTAATTGGCTTCGCTTTATTCCTTGAAATCTTCCTTCCCAAGTGCAATATAACCTATAATCAAAGCAGTCTCACATTCAAATTCAATTGTAAAAGGAGACTTTCTTATATTATGTATCTTCAAGAAGAGAAACGAGCGGAAATCAGGAAATGTATTGAAAACCAAAGATCTAATTCAGAATTTAATCCAGGAAAAAATAAAGTGAATCATACTCAAGGATTTCATGGCACAGTGGGGGGAAGGAAAGTTTCTCAGATTTTATTTGATGCCAGGGATGGGATGGAAGTTATAAATTAAGTTTAAATAATTGAAAAAGGAAATTTGATATGAAATTGAAAAGTATTGCTTGGGTACTCCAATTAATTTTAGTCCTGTTCGTTACCGCAGCTTTAGCCAATGACAATGGTGTCCAAGTCAGTGTTTTGGTAAAATCAACTAAAAGCTGGAATAACAACCCCTTACCACAATATCCCCAGGGACACCCTCAGGTGACTATTTTAAGGATTCTTATCCCACCCGGAAGCATTCTGCCACTGCATACTCACCCGGTTATTAACGCAGGTGTTTTGATCAAAGGAGAACTAACAGTGGTGACAAAAGCAGGTCAAACATTACACTTGAAAGCGGGCGATCCCATTGTGGAAGTCGTCAACACCTGGCACTATGGAAAGAATGAAGGTACCAAACCAGCAGATATCATCGTATTTTATGCTGGAATTAAAGACAGCCCGATTACGGTTAAAGAGTGAGGTATCATGACAAACCGCAAAGTTAAACCAGCAAGAGATCTGGAAAAAGCATACTCCACAAAAGACTTCGTGAGTAAATTAAGAAGACTTGCTGATTCTGTTGGCATTAGCAAAACTCCAACAATCCAGGGAACAATACATTTCATATAAAACTATTGATCAAGATTTTCGGGAACTACTTATTGATTTTGGTCCTTTAAGAAAAAGGTATCAACCAGAACTTCCATTTTATCATCTGCAAAATGACGATTTATGGAAAATAAAAGGTAATACCCCTGATGATAACAATCATCTTGATAGTATCTCCAGACCTGAGAGAAAATATATCGGGTTGGATGCAGCTCATATAAAATGGTTCCAAGCTGAAGGCCCGGACAATGTAAATAATGGCCTGCTTCTTTGTGTTCTTCACCATAAGCTTTTTGATATGGGGTTAATTACAATCGATGATTCTTTTGATCTGAGGATTTCAGAAAAAACTCATGGCACTGACTTTTTTGATAGCACTGTACTACAATTCAATGGCCAGAGATTAAGAAATCCTATCCGCAAGAGTTATTATCCAAAAAATGAATATCTTAATTGGCACCTTTCTGAAGTGTTTCATGGCCCGATGAGAGAAAAATGAATGATCAGAATATTTTTCAAATAGAGGGCAAATGCTATTCTGGATACAAAGCAGAAGAGACCCCTCGTTCAATCCTTATAAACAACAAAGAGATTTCTGTTAATAAAGTTTTGGATATGTGGTTAGAACCTGATCACAGATATTTTAAATGTTTAGGATCTGATAATGGAGTGTATATCATCAGATATGACGAAAAAAAATGTATATGGGAGTTAACATTTTATAATGAATCAAATCAATAAACTCTGATACTGAGCCGGGACAAAATGGACCTGACACTTACATTTTTTATATCTATTGTAAGCGGGTTGAAGGGTTTGGGCTTGGAGATTTTTTGTTGCTGTGGAAAAATTAATACATTGTGGTCCTAATGCTGGACACGGGTCTTTTTACCGGAATTTGATGTCCGCCTGTACTCCATCATCCGCAACGTCTGTGACGATTACTGTGCAGTAAAATTTAGTTAATGATGGGAGTGCCGACTCCATCGCAATGATACCCTGATGATATACAACCACTCCCTTCAAAGACAGCGCATAATATCTTGGTTCATCGCTTTTAAAAGACGTGAATGGCTCGACCGTGATCCATACGCTTTTTTCATGTAGGCCAAGGAGGATTGTACCATTTAAACTGATGTGTACTTCGACAACCTTGCTCGAAAGGTTAGTTACTGTAGTCTGCCCTGCCGCGGCCCCCCGCGCTGACAATACGTTGATGACACAAAACGTAAAGACAATAACAATTATCGTAACACACCGCATTCTAAATGTTGACTTCATTTCTACTGTCCCTCCCTATCATTTGTGACGTGCATTGGCGCAAACTTGTGTATTAAAACCTAACTCCCAGTCAAACTGGCCAACGCCGTCTTAATATTATCTCGTCACTGTGGGATATCTAGTTGTATCACCCTTGCGATAGCAACTCGGTTTCTAAATCCTTGCTCATATCAGGATGCTTAATGAATGATGCCATCCTATTACATTTATGAATATTATGAAGTTATTCCCTATTTATAATAGAAATCCTACCATCACAGGGACTCTTGTGCAATAGGAAACCACATCGTCATGCAAACATTGTTGTCACTGCTAATAATATGGGCCATAAATATCAGATACCTATCACTCTATGACGAAGGTGTTATGCCAGGACGCCCTCATGCTGTTGCATTTAAACATATGACCTGAAATGTCCCACATCTTAAATAACCGAATAGGTGTCTATTTACGTCTTAATTCCATCGATCTGACCCTTAAGGACCGCTCCTTCCCTGGCAGAATCACAGGCTGGGGGAAACTTTTGGCTTGATGCTGTAAAGTTGAGAGCGGGAACACAAAAATCATTATAGAGGGGTTTATTCGTATAAACCAGCAGTTAAGCATTATTGTCCTATTCTTGAAATTTCCAACCGTTGAACTGTTAAGAATACCAAACCTAAGTGTAATTTTCAGGATTGCGGAACTTTTCCATTTTTTCAGTAATTGCATGGCTAACTCAATGGATAGCACGTAAGCGGTTAATTAACCCCATCTATCAAAGCGTGTAAAAATCAGATATAAATTAAACGGCGGGACCTGCAAGCAGGTTTTTATCAATATTTTGGGGCATCAAAACCATAAACTCATCAGCGGTCAT
>Ga0233430_1001999_pt1 | contig 25234 bp, 22 predicted proteins | sample SI_118_April2016_2_FD_179883 | JGI IMG/M metagenome (GOLD analysis project Ga0233430, IMG submission 179883) | Seawater microbial communities from Saanich Inlet, British Columbia, Canada - SI_118_April2016_150_MG | ecosystem: Environmental > Aquatic > Marine > Inlet | place: Canada: British... | reverse complement strand
TTTACGTCCGACACTAATAGAAATAGATATATAAATAAGAAGAAAGACGATGGAGTAGGGGACAGATTAAGAATTATGGCTAAAACTATGGGGATTGAATATCAACTTGAGTGATAAATTAACAAATACCGAGCCTATATTATCTACTTATTTGCTTACCAAGGGGGAAGAAGAGGAAAAGTATGGGCTTTAACTGGCTAATTCACAGACTATCGTTTAAGAATTTTAAAGCAAGAAGGGCAGGGGGGTAGGATTTAATTTAATATATTTACATTACATACATTTCAATACATTTGCATACATTACATATAAATACCTCATTATTTTATTTTTGCCAGTTCTTGCTTAAAGTCACCAATCTTAAAGCCTTTGGATTTTATAAAAGATTTAAACTCTTTTTGGGTTGCAGGGGCCTTAATAAGTCGATTCCGCATAAACACGTTAAAGACACTTTTAACCATGATAGAGCCAAGCCCCTTTTTCCTGTATGACTTTAGCGCCATGGCTCCGTTTGCATTTCCCTGCAGAGATTCTAAAAACTCCTTATCCAGGGTTTTTCTTTTTGCCACCGAGAGTTTATCAATTGCTGCTTCCAAACGATTGGCTTCCAGTTCCATATTTAATTTCTCGAAGACCTCACGGCGTCTTATTTGCTCCTGACGAACTTTGAGTTCTTTTTCCTCTGTCTCTTGTTCTTCCTCTAAAAATGATTTTTTAGGCCGGTAATCTTCTTGCAAGGCCATCATAGTATATGCTGGAACCTTTGCCACTTTGCCAGCCCGGCAATTTTTCTCAACAATATCAAGGTTTTCAGTTATGTAGTTCTCATCATGGTTTGAGAATATTTTTTGAGCTTGTTTTTTCGTTAACCCAAAAGATAATAACCGCTCTAAAATCGGGCTGTTATCTTCCGGCTCTTTTGTTTTCTCGCGTGGTCGCTGCGTAGCACTTGCTTTCACATCAACTAAGTCCGGAGGCAGGGGCATATCAAGGGGGAGTTGGTAGTTTTCCTTACGCGCTACTTTAAAACGCAAGGCCACAACTTTTCGTTTTTTTCTTTCATATTCTACCTCAGCACTTATATCTGAAACCTCGTTGATTTTTTTTAAAGGCTTTTTAACAAGTCTTTGCCCTACATACTTGAATTCCTTGTATAATGGATCGTTATGGGTTCCTAAGAGTTTCTTAAACGCCTCAACGCTAAGCCAATCGGTATATCCGCTTTTAAAGCCTGTTGAGCACAGGAATTCCATTAAGTATTCCCAGATCGCCAAGGTATGGCCGCATTTAAACTGTCTTTGTATCAGGAGATTAAGACGGGCATAAATATTTGGATTAGAAAATATCTTGCGCAATCCTGCGCTATACTCATAGCTGCAAACCCCGCTTTTAATTTCTGCGTAAGCCAGAAGGGCAGAAACTCCCCAACGGTTCTTTTTATCTTTATCCAGAATGTTCCATTCCAGCTTGGTTGTGGCCAGAACAGATAAGATATCTTTAACGGCCTTAATATTCCTGGTGTTACAATCAACGGCCTGAAGCAGTGTGGAAATCTTTATTTGATGCCGCTCATCAGACAACAAATCTTTGAAGGCATTCTTTAAAAGCACATTAGAAACCATACGCTGTGTATGGGTAAGGGTGTTGGAGATATGAATCGCGGCGCTGTGTTTTATAACCTCATTGCGGTCCAAATTTGGTGACCCCACAAAGAATAGAATTTAATTTAAAGAATAGATTTGCATAATATTCTTTAAGTGACAATTGTCAAGTTTTTTATAGTCACCTTACATGCGGGATAGCACAATTGCGGTCACTTCCCGGCACAATTGCAGTCACCTTTGGACACAATTGCGGTCACTTTACATCACAAATACGGTCACCTTTGAGCACAATTAGGGTCACTTTACCGATTTTAAGTAATTATATTTATAGAGCTTATGATTGCTCTTAAATTCTTTAAACGTATTAAATATATTAAACGACAACAAAGAGAAATTCGTTGTCGTTTTTTCTTAATTTTTATATCTGGTATTGAAAGATTTTTGGGGTGCCAGATGTTGGATATTTGCCAAGAAGTAAATAATGGATTTGTAATAAAAGAAAAGAGATCAATTTTCCAGCACAAATACGGTCACCTTTGAAAAAGAAAAGGAACGGATGTTTAGGTCCGTTCCCCTTCACTTCGTATAGTCACGGTCATCGCCACCTCTGGCTGTACCGTAATTAAAGAATAATATTTTAACCAATGCATTACAAATAAAAACTTTCACTTTGGCTGCTCTATTAATATCTTTTTTGGAAAGGGGGCTTAACTATCCCGTAATAATCTACGCCCTAACAAATCGCTTGCCTGCGGCTCTTTGTGGCCTTGTTTTTATTCCACTTTACGTTTTTAAGTTTCTCAAATTTTATGCCTCTTTAACCGCCCGCGCCTTCGGTTCAATGGGCAGCCCGCACCAAAGGGCCGTGTAACCCATGAGCCTTAGGCTTTAACGAGCGGCTTTGTCACTTCGCATATTTGAGAAACATACAAAAAAGGAAGTGAAACAATGAGTGACCACAAGAAAATAGCCGAGTTAAACGATCTTTGCCGCAAATCTATGGGCGTTACTTGCCGCCTTGTCCAGACACTTGGTATAAATGCCTTGCCGGAGAAAGACCAATCTGCAATTCGTGAAAAAGTAGAGATGTTCAATGATTTTAATGAGGATAACGATCCTTACGGGGAACATGATTTTGGTGCATTCGATTATAACGGTGAGAAAATCTTCTGGAAGATTGATTATTATGATCCGGATCTTAAATTCGGTAGTGAAGACCCGTCTGATCCATCCCAGACAGTTCGCGTTCTTACCATCATGTTGGCAGGCGAGTACTGAATCATTAAAAACCCCTGCCTGGTCTTATGGCCGGGCAGGGGGGTATTGCATGCACAGTAATGAAATGTATTGAATTGTATGTAATACAAACAATACTCCGGAAGTCATAGATATTCCGCCTATTATCATTTCTTGTTTTAGGAACGAAGATACCGATTTTTAAATAAAGGTCACGGCAACTTCTCGTTTTGTTTGGAAGAATATTCCTTATATTTTGCCATGCATCCTTGCCTGCAGAGCTGTAGTTACCTCCGCCACAGATACCCATTAATATAAAATTGGCAGGGTAACTGTTTATTACTTGGCTGCTTTGTATATCCGTTTATGTCTGGATAACTCCAAAAGTTGCCGCGCTTTGCCCTGCCACAAAATATTTATTTACGCTACGGTAGGGTTATGTCGCTCACGATTTCATTCAAAGCTGCAATGCGCGTTCGCCGTTGGGATAAGAAGTTTTCCAATCCTAAATTCCGGCCCCGGTTCCGTGGCCCAAAACGAAGATTTTCAAAACCCAAGCGTTGATTTGATAGTAAATTCTTTTCTTAATGGGTAACTCGCGTTCTTACCATCATGTTAGCAGGCGAGTACTGAGTTACCAAAAAAACTTGTCCGGCCTTCCTGGCCGGGCAGGGGGGCTTTGCATGCGCAGTAATGAAATGTATTGAATTGTATGTAATGTAAATATGCTTAAGTAAGCGTTATGTAAATCTTGTAATTGTATTATGGTTATGTTATATAATTACCTCATTTTACTGTAAAACAATCTTCAGAAAAATAAGAGTAAAGTAAAATTAATACCTATTATGGACAACTATTTCAAAATATCTGTAAAGAAAGCTTGGTGGTGTATAGGAGGGTTAATATTTTTTGTAGTTGCAGTGTCCGTAACAAACTTTTTTCTTTATAAAGAGCTGCTACAGAACAGAAACTCTATTACATCGCCCACATCAGCACTAGTTTATGATTATAGTCCTCAAATTGATAATGTTCCCATCAAACCAGATCATATAAGTATACCGGACGGTTTTATGATTCCTAGTCTTTCCATGGGACCAGATTATAGTGATGATTACGATTTTGATGAGAATGGTCGAACCATAGTTTTTAGAAATATTATTGAGTTGCTACAATTCGAAGACGGAAAAGATGCAATTATCAAAGGACTACAATATATACGGGATGACACGGCATATTATAACAAAAGTATTAATCACGCTGCTTATCACTTCCAGTTTATTCTAAGAGGTCATGTAAGACATGTTGTAGTTAAACGAGACAACAAACTACAAAACAAGCCTGGAGATATGGAGATAATCGGTTTGATTAAAATAGAACTTCCTAGTAAAATTGTCAAAGTAGGTAAACTACCTGTGCCAGACACTCCAACTAATACTAATACTCTCAAACCCGGTGAACAATTTATACACGGCATTGCCCCCTGAGTTTTAAAAGGCAGGTTCGTTTAACTTTTATCTGTAATTTGCAACCGCACAAACTGTTTTGAAACACTATTGACCATTCTGTTTCACATTTCCTGCTCTATTCTCGATTTCAGGCCGAAAACAGGCCATTTCCAAGCAAAATTCCTTTGAAATTGAAACACTACTGCGCTATAGTGTTTCAATGAGCGAAAATACCCAGCTTTTTGACCCTTACGGGAAGCGACTTTATCTAACACCAGAAGAGCGTGAAAGCTTCCTTAATGCTGCTCTTAAGGCAGAAAGACATGTAAGGACACTTTGTACAACGCTGTGTTATACCGGGTGCAGATTAACAGAAGCCCTTCAGCTCACGCCGCGCAGAATTGATCTTTCATCAAATCTGGTTATTTTTGAAAGCCTCAAAAAACGGAGTAGGGGGGTCTTCAGGGCCGTTCCGGTTCCTCCGGAGTATGTTGACGCCTTAAATATGGTTCATGCTATCAGGGATGCTCAGGAAACAACCCAGCAGGATCAACCCTTATGGAGCTGGTCACGCACGACCGCCTGGAGATATATCAAGAAGGTAATGGATTCCTCTAATATTCAGCCTGGCCCGCATCTTTGTCCAAAAGGCTTACGTCATGGTTACGGTATCCATGCTATTAGTAAGGGAGTGCCACTTAATATGCTGCAAAAATGGATGGGTCACTCCAAGATGGAAACCACTGCCATCTATGCCAATGCCGTGGGAGAGGAACAAAGCAACATTGCCTCTCGCATGTGGTCTTGATTTTTAATCGGTTACAATAAATCCGGAAGTAACATTGTAAATCCTCGCCGGTCTTTGTTTCTTCTCTCTCCCTCATGCTTATCCCTTTTGCCGGTTGAACTCATATGACCGTTTATCCTGGCCGATTGCTTCTACATTTTCAAACCCGAGGGCAAGTGCGCCGGGCGTTCCCGTGTTGCTTCGCTGCCCGCTCCATTCACTGACACAGATTTGAAAACCTAGAAGGCAGATACGTCCCTTTAGGATAACGTTAACTCGTTTCAACAACCAACAAAGGAGATTTTAAAATGAGTAGCGAATCTAAAAAACCAGACCTTCACGCCTATGTAGTTACAGGCCCGGAAGACAAGCCGTTTTATACTAAAATCGGTGCGGCCTGGAAAAACAAAAAAGAGGGCTACGGCTTACGTCTTGATGCGTTGCCGATAAATGGTGAGATTGTACTTTTCCCACCTAAAGAACCTGAAGAATAACAAAGCAATTGAATAAGAATAGAGAAGGCCACTCTTAATGGGTGGCCTTTTTTAATGGATAAAAAAACGATTAAATTATTTTTAAGAGGGGTTCACCAAAGGTAACTATTTATTACCTTCTACGCAACCCGCCCCAGCTTTAGGTAAGGGCGGGTGGCTCCGAAGGTAACAAAGTCTCCACCTCTATAATATTTAAAGAGGATTTCAATGTTAATGAAAAAAATTTCACTTTGGCAGTCTATAAATACCTTCGGGGGTGGGTGGGGGAGAAACAGCCCTATAAATTATTATTGAAATACTATATTTCTATTGTTATGGTAACTTTATTAGTACAAAATCAGATACATTAAAAGCAATAGAAAAGTTAAGATCTATCGACAGAAAGTGTTTCATTGTTTGGTGCCATATGGGCATACCGCTTTATGAGGTCTTGTATGCGCCGGGTTCTGAATTCAAAATGTTCTTGTATTTCAGTATCAGTAGATTCTAAAAGCCTTTCAAAGTCATTATTTTTAAGAAATGCAAGGTTATATCCGTTTTCGGTTTTTCGGCCTTTAAACGGAATGTTTAATTCACAGGCATGATTATCTAGTATTTTGAGCCATTCTTCAGCATCTTCTGGCACAGGCACAGATTGCTTTTTATAGTTATTACTACTAATTGAAACTTCATATAAATATGGTGGGCCGGAATTTGTCTTAAACAGCCCGGATACATCATTACTCATTTGCTCGCCTCATTGTTGCCTATGAGCAAAGTGTATCACTCTTTATCATTCTTATGCAAACTTTTGACAATTGAAAATGTATGACCGCGATAATCCGGGTTTTAAAAGACACGGAATAAAGCGGTTTGGAAAGAGGTGAATGTTTATGGCAGATAAAACAACATCACATGCCAAGGAAGTTGAACTGGACAGCTACAGAATTTCTCGGCTTGAGCGCTACGGTTATGTAAAGAGCCAATTCGATAAAGTACGTGATCCAGTGGCTAACCAGCAAACGAAAGATATGAACCATGAAAAAACTAGTGTGGAGGGGCGTGAGTCTTCGATGGTAAAAGAAGACATGCCAAAGCTGGAGTTAAGGCCGCCAAAAGAGATTTCAAAGGAGCAGGATAACAAAACCTTTGATGACAAATGGCAGAAAGAGCAGGTTGAAGCGGCAAAGGATCAACGTACAAAGGATTTGATGGAAAGATATAAGGATTACGAGCCTGCAAGCAAAAAAGATGATAGGGGACGGGATAACAGTTTTGAAAATTCCCGATGAAAAATTTAAACGTTATTCTAACAATTTCTTTTCCTCTTCCTCTAGTATACAGGAGCGTAGGCGCTCTATTTTTTCATCGCACTGCTCTTCATGACGTTTAGTAATAAGATTTTTAATAGGAAAACAAGCGGCTTTAACAATTGCTATGAAAAGTGCCCAGGTCAACATAAACCCGATTATTGATCCCCACCAACCTAAAGCAGAGAAAGGAGCAGCAAAAGAACTGAAAATATGTACAGGAACCGTAATTGCAAGTCCAATGCAAGCAGGAATGGTCTCGCCCCATATTCCTTTTATTGATTTCTTCTGATCTTCAAAATGTTTGCTGTTGGTAGATATTTCTTGGTTGTAATTTGTAATTTTTTCTTTGATCTTTTCATTATGCTCCTCACGCTCTTCACGTTCTTTTTGTATTTCACGTTCTTTTTCTGCTTTTGCTTCTTTTTCTGCTTTCAATACCTTATCTCTTACGGCCTTTTCCTCCTCTAATTTTTGCTCGATAAGTTTCAGTTTATGTAAATTTTCTTTGTACTCCTTATAGCGTTTTTGGATTTTCTCTAATTTCCATTTTAACTGTATCATTAGCGCCAGTTTTTTACTCTTAATTTTGTCTTTACATGTTTTCAGGAATACACTTATTAGGGTTCTTATTCTGAACAATTTATTGAATTCTTCAATTATTAATCTGACCTTATTTTCCCAGAAATAGTCATGCAGTAATTCCTTATCTTCTTCACTCATTGAAACATCATAGCGAACGGTCATAATATAACCGTTTTCTTTATATTGATCTTTTGCCGCAATTTTTATTACTTTTCCATCAAACGGTGTTTCAATCTTCTCCCACTTACTGAGCGGTTTTTGATATGAAAAAAGTTCTTCGTTCATTTTAACATTCTGGCCTTCTTTTACCCTGATGACCGGTGTTAAGTAGTATCCGTAATCTACCATTATCTTTGGTATGGTTATGTCCAAATAATTTCTTTTCGTATACTGATAACCCAGCAGTGTTTGTTCTTCTACAGGCGTATATTTATAGGCAGGATTTGGATTAAAACAACGTGCAAATTCCGGGTCTTGGTCGTAATTTGATTTGCGTAAGAAAAATGGCAGTTCTCCTGAAATCCTGATAAGTGCCATGCCTGGGTAAGCAACATGATCCTTCTCTTGCGGAGAAGCGAGAAATTCATTGACTTCATTTACTGCCAGGAGCGGTTTTTTGTGAAAGGATTCAGCAACACTGCCTCCAATTTGATAGGCATTCGAATGGCCGATTTGTGTGCTTTGTTGTGTGGCGTCACTTGATCCTGTCTGTAAACCGATTGATTCTCCTTCACCGATTGTGTCTGTTTCCCCTTTAGATGTTCCGCCGCCTTCTGAAGAGCTTCCGCCAATTGTATCTGTAGTACCTCTTGACGTTGTTCCACCAATTGAAGAGTTTGTACCGGTTGTATCTGAGGTTCCTCTGGATGCTGTTCCGCCAATTGAAGAGTTTGTACTGGTTGTATCTGAGGTTCCTCTGGATGCTGTTCCGCCAATTGAAGAGTTTGCACCGATTGTATCTGTAGTTCCTTTGGATATTGCGCCGCCTGTAGAAGAATTACCACCTTCTGATGTTGCATTCCCTGTAGATCGGCTGGAATTATTACTTTCACTATCAGTATGTTCCCAGCCTCTAAAGAAAATATGCGGGCCATAATTCTTACCGGCTTGCTTACCCTCACTCTCTCCATAGTTTTTGCTATCACTCCAGTTAACTCCTTTGTTCCAGTTTTCCGTTTCATTATAAGCTTGGCTTTTACTTGAACTATTGCCTTGGTTCCATGTATCTGCCTGATTGATTGATCGGCTTGCGCTTGAGCTATTGCCTTCATTCCATGTATCTGCCTGATTGGTTGATCGGCTTGTGCTTGAGCTATTGCCCTGGTTCCATGTATCTGCTCGGCTGGATGATTGGGCATTGCTCCAGCTTTTACCAAGGTTCCAGTTTTCCGTTTTACTCCTATTCATGCTTTTGCTTCGGTTTTTTGTCTGGGTTTTCGTCTCGGAAGTATTTTCCGTGTGTGTCGTGCCTGTAGTTTCACCTTCCGTATCAGTTTTGGTTTTAGACGCATTAATAGTTTTTGTTTTTTTTACAATCTCTGTTTGACCAAGGGAGTCCTCAAGATGTTTTTGAGTGGTTGGGTCATCCGCTCCAAAAAATATTTGTAATTCTGTAAGAAACGCATCCCATTTTTTTTTATATAATTCTTGTATACCCCCCAGATTTTGGGCAACGATCATCATCTTTACTCCAGAACCAGCAACCTTGTTCATTGCCTCTTCTACTTGTTCCATTTTTCCAAGATTCTGAAATTCATCAATTGATACCAGCATTTGATGGCCCGTTGCAGGAAGGCCTTGTGCCTTTTGCATTTCGTCCAAAATTACAGTAATCATAGTGCGTTGCCATCTATTATATGTTTTGTTACCTTTCAAAGGCAGGCACAAATATATACTGATACCCTTCTTTGACTTTCTTAACTTGGATATATCAAAGGTGCGTTTGTAGTAACCAGTATTACGTATAGTGCGCTCTATGCCCGGACTCATAAGAAATTCCAATTGTGTCCCTGCACTGCTACGTATGCTTTCATAATATTTTGGAATTTCTTTTCTCTGTAATTGAATATCTCTTGCCATGCTTTTAATCCATCCATCACAAGCAGTGTTCTCCAGCATGTCTTCAAGTAGAGTTTCAAAAGGGGTTATCTCTATTTTCATTTCTCTTTTAATATCTTTAGCCCCTTGCACCTCTCCTTCCATGACCAGTCTACATACGGTAATGAGGTTACGATCCTCTTTCTTATATGCTTTATATGTCATCAAGTGTGCGATTATTCTGGCTATGAACTTTTTACCTCGTTCTGCCCAGTCTGCTGAATCTCCACTGGTGCTTTCCGGTATGATACAAATTGCGTCTGCAATATTATTTGCTTTTTCTAGTAGTTCCTCATCTTCAGGATCAATTGCATCGAGTGGATTATAGTAACCGCGTAGTTTTTCAGGAACTTTGGCGCATCGGAAAGGATCGAGGACGTAAGTATCCTGTTTTATTCCATCACAGTATTTTTTATTACCTGATCCGCGACGAATGGCTGTAATTGTGGCGTTCTCTCCTTTAGGATCGACACAAACAATGCTCCCCGGCCATTTTGTCAGGTTGTTGACAAGGAATGCACGGCCTTTTCCTTTACGGGTTCCAGCACACACAAATACATGACTATCATTTTTATAACCTATGGCTTCATCCTCATTGTGCGGATTGCGGCCGAGCCAGATTGAGCCGGGGGAATACGGATATTGCTTAGCAATATAAGATGGATCGCCCCATCTAGCAGTTGCGATCTGCGGTTGCTCAATATCTTGTTTTTTTACAATATCGTCCATGATTATTTGTTCCGGTCGAATTATTTCACTTTGGTAGTCTATAAATACCTTCGGGGGTTTGGGGGCAGACAGCCCCCTATTTAAAAACTTGTGAGCGAAGCGAACTCCGTATGAATTCTATGAAATTCGGCTTATGAAAACAACCACATTTTCTATCAAAGTAGATAAGCGCTGATGCGCTTTTAGATGCTCTTGCCTCAACCTGTGTTCACTTAGGTGGAACTGTCACTGGAACTTCTCAAATCGGTGAAAAAGGTTCTCCGGTACGTCTAGGAATGTGCTTGAAATTCGAGACAGTAATTGTTATGTTAATAGCGGTGAGAGTAAGGATAGCAAGATATGTTTTTAGGCCCTAAAAACTCGCTTCGCTCTCTTGCCCTGCGGGGCTATAATGACCTGACGGTCATTTGTATTTTTTGTGGTCATTTTACTGGAGTAAAGCGCCATGGCACGACCAAAAAAAACACAGGAAGAACGCCTGACCAAGCGGGTTAAATTTGATTTAACCCCTACTGATTATGCTCAGGCTTTGAAGGATTCGCAGAAAGCCGGCATGACTTTGACGGCTTATGCCCGCCAGCTATTTTTGCACGGCAAGGTTGTTATCCACAAAAAACGACAACTTGATCATGAGACATTCAATGAGCTTCGGCGTGTTGGTGTTAATCTCAATCAACTTACCCGTGCCGTCAATCAGTCCGGCAATATTCCTGATTCCAGGCTTTCTAATATCTGTCTTCGTCTCGAAGACGTTTTGTCCAAAACTATCTATGATTCCAACGGTAACCAAAAAAGGAACAAGCTTTAAGGGCGCAGCGGCCTATTATCTGCATGACAAAAACGCCCTAACTAACGAGCGCATAGATTTTACCCAAACGCAAAATCTCGCTACAGATAACCCGGAAATGGCATGGAAGCTAATGGCTTATACGGCCATGCATCAATCCGAGATCAAAAAGGCTGCTGGAGGCGTTGCCAAGGGCCGCAAACTTACCCAGCCGGTTTACGCCTACTCTCTTGCCTGGCATCCAAAACAGGAGCCTACAAAAGAGCATATGATTGAATCCGGATTAAAAACCCTTAAAATCCTGGGTCTTGACGAGCATGAATCAATCATAGTTGCTCATAATGATGCAGATCACAAACACCTGCATTTAATTGTTAACCGCGTTCATCCAGAAACCGGTATTGCGGCCCCGCTTTCCAATGATCGCCTTAATTTATCCAAGTGGGCTGAAAAATATGAGCGTGACCGTGGGGAAATTCTTTGTGAGGAGCGCGTAAAAAATAATGAGCGGCGCCGCAACGGCGAATACGTCAAGGCTCGTGAACACCAGAACAAGGCAGAGTTTTACCGTTGGCAGCGTGAAAAGACAAACCAGGCTTTTGAGCAAAGGCAAAAGGACGGGAAAAATCTTTCTGTAATTCACAAAAGTCAGCGTGACAAACTCTTTACCGTCAAAGAAAGTCTGATTGCACAACGCCGCAAGGAAATCAAGGAATCCAACCGCCCTGGCTGGGCGGGTCTTTACAAACGTCAGAAACAGGAAAACCTGAAGCTTGAGAAAATCCAGGGCAGTGCTTTGAGCCGTGTAGTTCACTATATTAAAAATCGCAATCAGGACAGAAAGAATGGTTCTTCAATAGATAAGCAGGGACTTCTTTCCGGTGCCTTCAGCGTTATTATTGATCGCAATAAATTAACTAAAGCTCAGATTAACAAACATGAACAGGAGCGAAAGGCCTTTGCCGGAAAAATTGCCGAGCAATCACGCTTGGTTTTGAAACAGAGCAATAATGAATATGCCCGTAGTCTGGAAAAGCTAAAAGCGCTTCAGGCAAAAGAATCCGCTCTTATGAAGTCCCGCCATAGCGAGGAGAGTCAGAAGGGTGCAAAGGATATTGTGAGCGGCAAGAACAAAGAAGAATTTGACCGTATAAAAAGGGCAAAAGCCTTACGTGATGAATATAATAAAAAAGCAACTGGAAAGCCCTCTGGCTTGAAAAGTGAATTTAACAAAGAGAGGAATTTTCGCGTTGCCAGGTATATGAAAGAAGAGCGTGAAAAAACCACTCACTTAAAAGATGAATTTGATAAGAAACAGGGAAAATCCCCTGATATACAAAAAGATTTCCGCGTTGCCAGATATATGAAACAGCAGCAAGATCGCGGGAAAACTGATAATCTCAAGAAAGATCAGAAGATTAAGAAGGAAGACCGGGCTTTTCGGTATGTGAATGATAACCGCCAGATTAAAAAAGATGAAAATCAGAAAAAAGATTCAGATATGAAAAAAGAGTTTAACAAATCTCGGAACTTGCCAGATCATCAAGAAAAAGATCATGGCCGATTTACAAACAGGGATACTGGTAAAGATACCGGCAGGGAACTTTCTTGATTAGGTGGTAGTTAGCCCGCCAGTCCAACAATCTTAATATACGGGAGAAGCTAGCCACGGCAGATGTAGAGCAAACGGGGCTAACCAATGTAAGCACCCACATGCATTTGCTCAAGATCTACCTGTAAGCAGCCGCATTTAAAAGCCTCACCAACCGGCAAATATAGTGTAATGAGTTTATTTAAGGCCTTACACAAAATTTGCCTGTAAGCAGCACAAGGATGCGAGTCCGGATATTTTTCTTGCTATTGTAAGTCTTATTTGTTTGAATGCGTTTCAATTACATACATATCAATACAATTCATTACATTTATAATAATAATTATGAACGCATATAAAAACATTTCTGTTACAGGGGACAAGGGCGGAGTAGGGAAGTCTACAATCGCGTGTCTATTGGCTGAATGGTTTAACCATCACGACCAGAAAGTTAAGCTTATTGATGCTGATCCAAACCAAACCACCAAGACCTGGCTGGAAAAATGTGAGGAAGCTGGCCGCACTATTAGTTTTCCAAGCTCGGATGTAACAATTGTTGATACCGCCGGGACGAGCGGGTCCAGCCTGATTAAGTATATTAAAGATTCTGATTTAATACTGGTGCCTTTTCAGCCCCATGTTTCTGACCTCGAAATTGTGGTTGGCTGGTTTTTGTCCTTAAATCAAACGCTGCAGAAAAAGGTTAAGTTCATACCAAATAGATTATCATACACAAAAGAACAAAAAGAAGGACTCGAGGAAATACAAAAAGTAATCAAAACAGAAGGAAGAGGGGAGCTTTTGAGCGGATTATCAAATCGCCCTGCTGTTTACCCCCCCTTTCTTAACGGAAACAAAATTAATTTTTTTAGCGATAAACTGGATGAGAAAGTAAAAGATGAAACAAATCATCTTTTCTTGTCTATAACCCCAAAACTAGAGATGAACAAAAAATGAAATTAAAAGCGACGAAAAAGCAACAAAGCAAGAAGCCGAAAACCAAGAATTCACCGGCTCCTGCCTTGGTGGAAACCAAACCGGAAAAAAACAAAAGCTCAACGCTTAACTTTCAAATTAATGCCATTCTATATAATACAATACAAAATATCATAAGTTCACTGCATACATCACAAGATTTTACCTATGTTTCTTCATCAGATTTTATTAGAAAGGCTCTGCTCTCGTATAAGGATGGTATGGGACTCACAGAGCTTGACGAAAAAGGGGACAAGATCAATACCAGCATTCGTGTTGACCAAGACTTTAAAGACTTCTACTCTAATCTGCCAGATCGTATGCGATCAAAACTTATTGAAAGATCAATAAGAACATACATAAAAAATAAGCAATAACGCATAAAGTGGCTTTGATCGGCATGACAGGAATTGGTTTATTTCCTATTTGATGCCTTTGGCCTTAATATCAAACACGCCGAAGCAGAGAATTTATGAAAGCAGATATTAATCAGAACCCCGAACAAAAAGCCAGAGATAACATTGATTCTCTGTTGGCTCAGGCTGGCTGGCATGTTCAGAATAAAGACAAGATAGATTTTAATGCCGGGCTTGGTATTGCGGTTCGTGAATATCAGACCGATGTTGGCCCTGCTGATTACGTTTTATTCATAGAGAATAGGGCTGTGGGAGTTATAGAAGCCAAGCGTGAAGAGGAAGCGCAAAATATTACCACTGTTGAAACCCAATCTGGTGATTACGCCAGGGCAAAATTGAAATGGGTAAATAACAGCGAGCCTTTGCCCTTCGTTTATGAAAGCACTGGCATTATTACCCGCTTTACAAATGGGCGTGATCCTAAACCGCGATCAAGGGAAGTCTTCACCTTCCATAGACCTGAAACATTGCAAGAATGGTATGGTAAAGATAAATCCCTGCGAAGCCACTTACTGAATATGCCACCTCTTGACCATGAAGGACTGCGTAAATGCCAGATTATAGCAATTGATAATCTGGAACAATCCTTCAAAGACGATAAGCCGCGTGCCCTAATACAGATGGCTACTGGCTCAGGAAAAACATTCACTGCCATTACGTCTGTATACCGCCTTCTTAAACATGCGGATGCAAAGCGTATTCTATTTTTAGTAGACACAAGGAACCTTGGCGAGCAAGCCGAACAGGAATTTATGAAATTTATGCCGAATGATGACAACCGCAAATTCACAGAGCTTTATAATGCAAGGCGGCTATCATCTCCGTATGTTCCAAAAGATGCGCAAGTGTGTATAAGCACCATACAACGCATGTATTCCATCCTCAAAAATGAGGAGCTGGATGAGGCACTGGAAGAGCTAAACCCGGCAGAACAAATGACAAAACCGAAAGAGCCTGTTCCTGTCGGCTATAATGAAAAAGTACCACCAGAGTTTTTTGATTTTATCGTAATTGATGAATGCCACCGCTCAATTTATAATCTTTGGCGGCAAGTTATCGAATATTTTGACTCTTACCTTATTGGCCTAACGGCCACGCCGGATAACCGCACTTATGGTTTTTTCAGAAAAAATGTGGTCAGTGAATATGATCATGAAAAGGCTGTGGCCGATGGCGTAAATGTTGGTAACGAAATCTATATGATTGAGACAGAGCGCACCAAGGGCGGTGGAACAATTAAAGCAGGTCAGCAAGTAGAGCACAGGGAAAAACTTACCCGTAGGAAAAGATGGGAGCGTCAAGACGAAGACGAGGTATACACCACCACACAACTGGACCGCGACATTGTAAACCCGGATCAAATCCGTACTGTCATTCGTACATTTAAAGATAAACTGCCGGAAATATTCCCCGGACGTAACGAATTACCTAAAACCTTGATCTTTGCCAAAACGGATAGTCACGCTGATGATATTATTCAAACAGTGAGGGAAGAATTCGGTGAAGGGAATGAGTTTTGTAAAAAAATCACATACAAAGCCAAAGAAGACCCTAAGTCTGTTCTGGCACAGTTTCGTAATGATTATAACCCGCGCATTGCCGTGACGGTTGATATGATTGCCACAGGGACGGATGTAAAGCCCCTGGAGTGTCTTCTTTTCATGCGTGATGTCAAAAGCCGTAATTACTTCGAGCAAATGAAAGGTCGTGGCACACGAACTCTGGATTACGATGATTTAAAAAAAGTTACGCCTTCAGTAAAGAGTGCCAAAACTCACTATGTGATAGTGGATGCTATCGGCGTTACCAAGTCCCTGAAAACAGCCAGTCAGCCGCTTATTACTAAACCCACTGTGCCCCTTAAAGACCTGGCCATGGGCGTAATGATGGGGGCAAGTGATGAAGATACCGTCAGCTCTCTTGCTGGCCGTCTCTCTCGCCTGAATAAACAGCTCGATGATAAAGACCTTGAACGGATTAAGGAAAAAACTGGCGGCATGGAGTTGACCGATATTGTTGGTGGCCTGCTTTCCGCTATCGACCCGGATAATGTAGAAACCAAGGCCAGAGATATTGAACAAATCTCCGAAAGCCAGGAACCAAAAGAAGAAACAAGAACGCAAGCACAAAGCGAGCTGGTCAGCAGTGCCGCAAATGTCTTTAACGGCGAGCTAATAGAGCTACTCGATTCAATCTGCCGGGATAAAGAACAAACTATAGATCATGACAATCTTGATAATATGATCCTTGCCGAGTGGGATGGTGATGCAGAAGAAAACGCAAAGGCAATGGTACAGGATTTTGAAACATACTTACAGGAAAACCGCGATGAGATCGAAGCCCTGACTATCTTCTATAGCGAGCCTCACAGACGACAGAACATAACCTACGCCATGATTAAACAGCTCATGGATAAAATCAGAGACGATAAACCAAGGCTTGCCCCATTGCGCGTATGGCGAGCTTATGCCCATCTTGATGATTACAAAGGTGAAAGCCCGGTGAGTGAGCTAACTGCCCTTATAGCCCTCATACGCCGGGCTTGCAGTATAGATAAAACCGTGTCCCGACATTCAGAAACCGTGCGAAAAAACTTTCAGGACTGGATCATGAAGCACCATAGCGGCGGCGGTGAGAAGTTCAACAAGGAACAAATGGAATGGCTGCACATGATCCGGGATCATATCATCAGTTCATTTCATATTGAGCGTGATGATCTAGAATCAAATCCCTTCGATACACATGGCGGTATGGGCAAGATGTATAAGCTGTTTGGTGATGATATGGATGGCCTGATTAACGAATTAAATGAGGTGTTGGCAGCATGAGTATATTACCTACAAGCTGGTGTTATATTGAAATTGAGCAGGTTTTACAGCTGCTTGACACTGGAAAAGTTATACAACAAGGGTGGAGTCCTCAATGTGAAAAAGAACCATCTGATCTTGATGAGTGGGGAGTTTTAAAAACAACATCTATTCAAGAAGGAGCCTTCTTGCCGCATGAAAATAAAAAACTACCGGAAACAATGGAGCCTCGCCCTGCTATAGAAGTGAAACCTGGTGATATTTTAATGACCTGTGCAGGGCCAAGAAACAGATGTGGGGTGGCCTGTTTTGTAAAGAAAACTCGTGGACATCTTATGATGTCTGGAAAAATGTATCGTTTTCGTGCTGATCGTCAGATGGTTGAGGCAAAGTATCTTGAGGCATTTTTACTCTCTCAAGAAGCAAAAACTGCAATAGATAAAATGAAAACGGGCATTAATGACAGTGGACTAAATTTAACTCACGGGCGTTTCAAAAAGCTTGCCGTTCCCATTCCGCCTATTAACGAGCAAAAAAGGATTATAGCTAAAATTGACGAACTGTTCTCTGATCTAGACAAAGGTATAGAAAGTCTCAAAGCGACCCGTGAACAACTAACAATATATCGCCACGCAGTTCTCAAATATGCCTTCGAGGGCAAGCTTACAAAGCAATGGCGTAAGGGCAAAAAAGATAAAATTGAATCAGCGGATGAAATGCTTGACCACATCCGTCAAGAACGTGAAAAATATTATCAACAAAAACTAGAGGTGTGGGAAAAAGCTTTCCTAAAATGGGAAGAAGGTGGGAAAAAAGATAAAAAGCCCGCGAAGCCAAGGAAGCAAGAAGAAATACAGCCAAACAAAGATGAGTTTAATGGCTTGCCCATACTACCTGAAAATTGGAAATGGGTTTTGCTGTCACAATTATCGCATCATATTGTAGATGGAACCCACAAAACTCCAAAATACTTAAATACAGGAGTTCCGTTTATTTCAGCAAAAGATATAAACGGTTTTAAAATATCCTTTGATGATACGAGATTTATTTCTGAAACTGAACACCAAGAACTCATAAAACGTTGCACCCCCAATAAAGGAAATGTGTTAATAACTAAGAGTGGAACGATTGGGCGCGTAGCTGTGGTTGAATCAGATAATGAATTTTCTTTGTTTGAAAGTGTTGCAAATGTGCCCGTGATATCCCCAACAAGTCCTTACTATATTGCCTTAGTGTCTTATCTCGCTATAGCAGGCGTGTTTGGAGCAAGGAACCAAAAAGGCGTAGCTGTAAAGCATCTACATTTGGAAAACCTAAGGCGTTTGCCAATACCGCTAGCCCCAAAATATGAGCAACAAGAGATCACAGAAACATTAGAAGCTATCCTCTCAGTTATAGATCAACAAGATAAGATTGTTTCTGAAAATCTTAAAAAAGCAGATGCTCTGCGTCAATCCATCCTAAAACAAACCTTCTCCGGTAAACTGGTTGAACAAGACCCGAAAGACGAGCCTACCTCTGTTCTGCTCGAACGCATCAAGAGAGAAAAAGAAAACACTAAAAAGAAAAAAAGGAGAGTTGCATGAACGCAGCATCAATCGTATCTAAAGTCTGGAGTTTTTGTACCACGTTGCGGGATGATGGCGTGGGGTATGGCGATTATCTAGAACAGCTCACCTATCTCATCTTCCTAAAAATGGCGGATGAATATTCTAATCCTCCTTATAATAGGGATGTTGGCATTCCTGCCGACTATAACTGGCAAAGCCTGAAGTCTAAAAATGGAGCAGAGTTAGAAGTTCACTATGTTAACCTTCTAAGAGAACTGGCAAAAAAGAAAGGAATGCTGGGCCAAGTTTTTACCAAGGCACAGAACAAAATTCAAGATCCAGCCAAGCTGTTTCGCCTTATAGATATGATTGACGGTACGGAATGGGTGACGATGGGAGCCGATACCAAGGGAGATATTTATGAAGGGCTCTTGGAAAAGAATGCGGAGGATACCAAATCCGGTGCTGGTCAGTATTTTACCCCGAGAGCACTTATTAAAGCTATGGTGGAGTGTGTGCGCCCCGAACCAGGCAAAACTATTGCAGACCCGGCCTGCGGCACAGGAGGCTTTTTCCTGACCGCTTATGACTTTATCACAAACCCAGATAATCATTCCCTTGATAAGGATCAGAAAACTTTCCTGAAACACGAAACCTTTACCGGGAATGAGATTGTTGCCAATACTCGCCGCCTGTGTCTCATGAATATGTTTTTGCACAATATCGGTGAGATTGACGGGGAAAGCATGATCTCCCCCAATGATGCACTTGTAGCTGATAGCGGAGATCGCTTTGATTATGTATTAGCTAACCCGCCTTTCGGGAAAAAAAGCTCTATGAGTTTTACTAATGAAGAAGGCGTGCAAGACAAGGAAGATTTAACCTATAACCGTCAGGATTTTTGGGCAACTACATCAAACAAACAGCTTAATTTTGTTCAGCATATCCGCACTATGATGAAAGTATCTGGTAGAGCGGCTGTGGTTGTACCTGACAATGTACTGTTTGAGGGCGGTGCGGGTGAAACCATCCGTCTTAAGTTGCTACAAAACACAGACCTGCACACGATCTTACGACTTCCTACGGGTGTTTTTTATGCCCAAGGCGTGAAAGCGAATGTAATTTTCTTTGATAACCGGGAGGCCAGTCCCAACCCTTGGACAAAAGAAGTCTGGTATTACGATTATCGTACAAACATTCATCATACCCTGAAAAAGAAGCCTATGCAGTATGACGATTTGCAAGATTTCGTAAAGTGTTATAATCCTGAAAACCGTCATGCTCGTAAAGATGCATGGGACGAGGAGAACAACCCAGAAGGCCGCTGGCGTAAATTCACATACGAAGAATTAACCGCCCGTGATAAGACCAGCCTTGATCTTTTTTGGCTCAAAGACAAAAGCCTGACTGACCTTGATAACCTTCCTGAACCAGATGTACTTGCAGAAGAGATAATTGAAAACCTAGAAGCCGGACTAAATAATTTCCGGGAAATTTTAGAGACATTGAATAAAGCGACCAACTAATGAATGGAATACGGTTTTTCCTAGATATACCCGTAATTTCCCGTAAGATACATTATCACACCAAAACCCAAGTAAACGCATCTTTTATTTTCTCCATTACGGCCATATGTTTTATTATGGCATATTATTTCCTGTTTTATATAATGCCATGATATTAGAAATATACAGGCGCCGTATATTTCCAATGTTATAGAAGCTGTATATTTAACTGTTCGATGGAGAAATATTAAATGAAACAGATATTAGCTCTCTTAATCACATTGGCGCTCTTTGGATGTGCCACAGCATACAAAATGAATAAGGTGGAGCTTGGAATGACAAAGTCTGAAGTCATTCAAGCTATTGGTAAGCCCATCAGCGTCAGCGCACAGGGAAAATCAGAGTACTTAAACTATAAACTATATGAAACAAGTGATGACGTTTGGGGTGGAGGAACTACCCCCTACTATGTAAGGCTTGTCGGCGGGCAAGTTGAATCTTATGGACGCAAGGGAGATTTTGGCAGCATCATACAAGATTCAAGCAAAATTCAGGAAGAGACGATAACTGTCGAAATCATTAGCAATCCCCCCGGTGCAAATATTGAGGTAAACAACGATTACATTGGAAAAACTCCATGCGCGGTGAGCCTGCCTGCAAATTACAAAGGAGAATTTACACGCAACACAATTGTTCAAGCATTACCCGTCATAGGTGGACAATACACACAGCAGAAGAGCTTCATCGGCGGTTATGATGACTTCATCGCCAATGATGTCATTCCTAAACGCATCTTCTTCGATATGAACCTTCAGCCTGTGCAACCAGAAATCAATGTGAATAATTATGAATGATCTGAAAGAAAATGATAATCGAACCAGTGTATGCAGCTTACCCGAACAACGCTTGATTTTTAAAGCAGTGCCTATTTCCCGGGAAGCTCACGCTTAACGTTCACCTCTAATTTATAACTTTAAATTCCTCTATGTTACAGAATACACTATTCTGTAACAAAAAACCGCCTTTTGCCGCGCCTGATTAGTCCTTTAATTATCTTTTTCTAATTACTATTGTTACATTTCCATACAATTCTATACAATTCATTACAAACCAACCCCCTACTCCGCTTTAAATAAAGAAATTCGCTGATTTATTAGTGATGTAATGCCTTAATAGCTGTTTCGCTATCGTGCGCAATAATGCGGAGCAATGTTTGGGCCGGGCCTTGAGGAACACGTTTCCCCTGCTCCCATTGCCTGAGCGTTGATAAAGGGATTGAGAACGACTCTGAAAATTCTTTCTGGGTCATATTAGCATTTTTACGGATTTTCGCTACATCCATAGAAGTATACCGGCGCACACGTGCACCGGTCTTTTGGCCCTGCTTCCAAGCTAAGGCTTCTTGCGCACCATTTCTTATGGATTCGAAATACTCGCTCATTTTTTATCTCCTTTAAGCAGAGCAGCTATCTTTGCCAACTCGTTTCTTTCTACCTTGTTCAGGTTTTCTTTTTCCGACTTTTCAAAAATATCAATAATGTGAATTTCACCATCATTAGCCACAAAAAGATGAATTACCCGCATACCCCCGCTTTTGCCTTTGTTTTTAACACCAGCATAACGAAACTTGCGAAACCCCCCTGTTCCACGCACTATCTCGCCTAGCTGAGGATCAGCAGCCACCATATCAGCAATTTCATCCATTTGCCCGGATGTGAGGAGCTTTTGCGCTTTTCTCAAATAATGCGCATGTTCAACAACAGTGACTAATGTATTCTTCATTTATAATAGTAACTCAATGAGTTAGTTAATGCAAGAAAAATAGTAACTCTCTGAGTTACCAGCTAATAGTGATACAAATTATAGGGAAAATTGTCAAGCTTCCTATTTCTCATAACAGACAATGCCTATGCCACTACATACAATTCAATACATTTACATACGTTGCAAGTTAGAACTCCCCTACCCTACTTCAAATCTATTTGTCTATTTCTTCTCATTCTTTTACTAAGGGCTGTGCCCCCGCGCCGTCAAGCTGGAAGCTCAAAATTAATAAAAATGACGGTTTTCACCTACGGCGAACCTTCCGCAATTTTTCCAAATTTTGACCCATGCACTTCATGGAAGTGTTCGACACTTGACGTTGCTACCCCCCTTCTCGGCGAAGCACCAGGGTTGCATGTCGCAACCATTATTCATTTAGAAAAGGAGAAAGAAAATGAAATATAATATTATACGCGCAAACGGTTATGGTGCCGGACATCCATGGTATTACGTGCTTGGAGGTCCTATTCTAAAACCAAGGCAAATTATAAAACGTATCAAAGAGAATGGATATCAGGGCTATATGGCTGATGATATAAAAATAGCAGACAAAAAGCCTGAGCCGCAAAGATCGGAGGCCCTTCGAGCGATTAAAGGTAATGTTATTCGTTCTTATAGGCGTGATTTGAGCTGTTATCGTAAATTGGCTTGTGAATTACGCAGATACCAGCAAGAACACGCATTAGCAATTGATAGCCCTGTATGTGAGAGTATCCATACGAATATTAGCCTTAAACACAATCACCTTTATAATGATTTTGCACATTTGGTACTTCTGGATGAATTATTATCACACCAGCCTGATTTATTTGATTTCTGATGTGGCATGGTATCAATGGCCCCTACCCTACATAACACATTACAACATAAGTATTTTACATACAATTCAATACATTTACATGCATTACAAGATAGAAGCTCCTGCCCTATCCGAAAAGCTTTTTGAAAAACCCCCTGCTCCGCTCTTCCTGCAAAGCGTTCTTAAGTGCTTTATTTTGCCGCAGTATCTTTTCTTCCCGCTCTTTTATCTCTTTAGATGTGCTTTCCTGATTGGACAGGCGTGATTCCAAAGCTTTAAAGGATTTCTCCCACTCTCCTGCCCCAGCTTCCTTTGTTCGTTGGTCTTCTAAAATTCTGGTAACGCTGTTCTGTCCCTCTTGCGCTTTGTCTAAGGCGATTTGCAAAGATTGCACCTGCGCTTCAAACTGTTCTTTTTGCTGTTTATTTAACTCCTTTAGATATCTGATTTCGACATCGGCAGCATCAGAAGACTTAGAATCGTTAAGCTCCGTTTTGTCATTACGTACTTTAACGTTTGTGCTTACTGACCCCCCTACCCTTTTATCATATACTCGATCCAGCTCAGCTACGTTAATGCGGCGCTTGTTTCTTTCATTCTTTTGGTATGAAATCCGCCCATTTTTCATGTCTTCATATAAGGTTGGCTTACTTACATTATATGTTTTTACTGCTTCTGTAGGGGATATATGCATGGTGGGATACTTCTGGTTTGACGTTAAATACTGCTTTATCGTACCAATTTTTACGTTCTCATCATAGTGTTAAATACATGAAAATAAAAACATAAATTAACGTTATTTTGCCTAAATGAGTACGTATTATTACGTATGAAACCGTAAAGCTCCTAACGTAAATTAACGTTAAGTGGCGGCGATAGCTTATATATACCATGGGCTTGCGAAGTTATGGCCTAACGTTTCAAAACGTCAAGTTGCGTTTATGCTTAACTTTTGTTAACGTTAGGCTACGCCGATTCCCCTCATGGGATTCGAATTTCATACCTAATCAACCAAACAGGAGAAGCTTCCAAGCTTTGAACCAGACATAAAAAAACCACCGTTGGAGCGGCGGTTTTTTATAAAAAGAAGGAATAGTGACCTCTAACAATTCAACACTTAGATGGTATTGCTTTTTCGAATCGGATGCAAGTCATATGTGGCTTTTGCAAAGGCTTTTTGCATCCTTATTCACAGGTTCTTTGCCGGTGCTTATAAGCGCATGTACCATATATCAAATAGTTTATTGCCGAGTAGGGCAGGGGGCCGCAATTTCGGCTTTGTGCCTCCATCAAGAGCCAAGGCCATAGAGCCAGATGATAACGGCTCATTCATTCTACCGATGAAACAATGTTTCATGAAAAACCGCCGGATCATGGATAGCACTGCAAGAATGGTGTCTTTGCTGGCCGGTTGGGCAGGGCAGGGGATCGCGATTGAAACCACGCAAGGGATCATAGCCAAACATATCGGCAAATCCGTGCGTCAGGTGCAAAGAATGCTACTGGATGCCTGGCGGGAAGGGTACTTAACTTACTCCTACACCAAAAACAGAATAGGGATGATTACAGGGATAAAGGTTTTTTTAAGATTTCCGCGCATCTTGAAGGAAAAATCAGTGAAAACCCGCACAAAACCGGCCACGACATTTACGTCCGACACTAATAGAAATAGATATATAAATAAGAAGAAAGACGATGGAGTAGGGGACAGATTAAGAATTATGGCTAAAACTATGGGGATTGAATATCAGCTTGAGTGATAAATTAACAAATACCGAGCCTATATTATCTACTTATTTGCTTACCAAGGGGGAAGAAGAGGGAAGGTATGGGCTTTAACTGGCTGATTCACAGACTATCGTTTAAGAATTTTAAAGCAAAAAGGGTAGGGGGGTAGGCTTTGATTTAATATATTTACATTACATACAATTCAATACATCTGCATACATTACATATAAATACCTCATTATTTTATTTTTGCCAGCTCTTGCTTAAAATCACCAATCTTAAAGCCTTTGGATTTTATAAAAGCCTTAAGTTCTTTTTGGTTTGCAGGGGCCTTAATAAGTCGATCCCGCGCAAACACGTTAAATACGCTTTTTACCATGATAGAGCCAAGACCCTTTTTCTTATAGGACTTTAGCGCTATGGCACCATTTGGATTTCCCTGCAGGGATTCTAAGAACTCTTTATCCAGGGTTTTTCTTTTTGCCACCGGGAGTTTATCAATTGCTGCTTCCAAACGATTGGCTTCCAGTTCTATATTTAATTTTTCAAAAACTTCCTGCCGTCTTTTTTGCTCTTGCTGTGCTTTGGTTTGTTTTTCCTCTGTCTCTTGTTCTTCCTCTAAAAATGATTTTTTAGGCCGGTAATCTTCTTTAATAGCAGTCATTGTATAGGCTGGAACTTTTGTCACCTTACCGGCCCGACAATTTTTCTCAACAATATCAAGGTTTTCAGTTATGTAGTTCTCATCATGGTTTGAGAGTATTTTCTGGGCTTGTTTTTTCGTTAACCCAAAAGATAATAACCGCTCTAAAATCGGGCTGCTGTCTTCCGGCTCTTTGGTTTTCTCGCGTGGTCGCTGCGTAGCACTTGCTTTTACATCAACTAAATCCGGAGGCAGGGGCATATCAAGGGGGAGTTGGTAGTTTTCCTTACGCGCTACTTTAAAACGCAAGGCCACAACTTTTCGTTTTTTTCTTTCATATTCT